>Ga0316189_10000665_pt1 | contig 34336 bp, 17 predicted proteins | sample LowCovwburrow_MG_FD_204930 | JGI IMG/M metagenome (GOLD analysis project Ga0316189, IMG submission 204930) | Coastal sediment microbial communities from Maine, United States - Lowes Cove worm burrow | ecosystem: Environmental > Aquatic > Marine > Coastal > Sediment | place: USA: Maine...
AAGATGCACCTAGTTCGTAAAAATGAATTTGGTGCATCTTGCCTAATTCAAGCATAGGGATTAATGAACCATTCTATATTCCTTTCCTTTCCTTGGTTTTTCTAATAGGCCTATATCACTTCTTCATTAGCATATTGCCCTACTGTGTTGATATAATAATCGTCTGACCAAAATTGCCCTCCCCACAGAACATCCTTGACTTCTGAATGCAATCTGAAAACCTCTCTTGCAGTTATACTTTTTATGGCCTGTACCATCTGTTTTTGGGGAAATCATCGGTACGCTCTGAACTAAAAAACGCACATGATCTTCCCAAGCCTATTTCAATAAAAAATATATCATAGCGAAACTCTATTTCCTTACAGACCAAAACTAAACTTTCCCCTACATCTACTTTTAAAACCGAACGACTATATTTTATTGGACAGACCAAATGATATAACAATAAACTCTTATTATGCCGCTTGTGAATAGGTTCGCCCATTGCAGAAAAATACGCTTTTTCAAAGCGTTATGAAAACCTCTGGTTTCAAACTTTCCTGTTTTACCCTGTAGCAAGCTGCGAGGAATTCTTTTGATAAAAGTACATTTAATTTCATGCAATGTTTTTATTGCCTGATGTTTTTGTTCGTGTTTCCCTTGTGACCCCGAAATCCTAATACAAATTTTAAATGACAGTCCGTATGAAAGGAACGTTTTTTGGGACAGTACTTAATATATATTTGCATACTTAAACCCACCTTTATATGGACTTTGTAAACGATTAATCAACGCTTAAAGATGTCGCTTGAAATCCCGTATCTGTCCTAAAATGCGAACGACGAATATGCCCTTTTTAGTTGGTTCGTAAAAAATTGTGTGTGCCTTGTAATTATATCTTTTTAGCGGAGGTGCAAATTCAGAAGCGCTGCGACCAAGGTCGGGATTATCTGTAAGAGTCTGCAAAAATTGGTATAACTCGGTAATATAACTATGCGTCTGTGATTCTCCCCAAGTATCTAAAGTATAATCTACTATATCATCGATATCGCTATCAGCTTTCGACGATAAATGATAACTAGACATTCCTGTTACTTTTAGTTCTGTTCTTTTTGCGACTTTTGGCGGCTTCAACAATTTCATCAACAGACCTATTTCTAGAGCTCATGCCACTATCATAGCCTTCTTGTATAGCCGCTTTGGTAATTAAAAACTCCCTATTACGTTCCTCATCCAAACGTATTAGATGTCTCATGTATTCGCTATCGTTCGCGAAACCACCATTTTCAATTTGTAGCTTTATCCATTGCTCTTGAGCAGCTGTTATAGTCAATGATTTTCTAATTGTTGCCATAATTATAAGATTAAATTACATACAATATACGCAATATAACATATTATTAGCGTATAATATGTTTAATTATTGTCAATCTACAAGTTTTAGGGGTCTGTAGCTAAGTAGTAATCAATCCCACCTTTAATTAAACTCGGATAGTGATTGTAAGGCAAATTATTCAAGGACCGATTCTAGGGTATGAGAACTACTACATTATCAAAAGTGTCCGGTATACGCTTATCACTATTTTTCATACCTAAAGTGCTATGGTTTGATGGTGCTTGTTTTTGGGCATAAATTTGAATTCAAAATCCGGATGCGAAGCTTTGAACCCCTCCATTTTTTCCTTCACTTTAGTCATATGTTCTTTTTGATGTTTGGTTAACTTATCACCAGGATTGGCACTAAACCAAAATGTAAAAGGATTATCCACCTCAGCATTTTTACTCTTTTCACTGCTACTACCTTTTCTGGAATTAAAAATAACTTCCAACACCTTTATTTCCGGGTTGGTGTGGGTTCCATTACCACAGAACACATAATGATCCGCAGTAATCCTTTTGCAGAAATCTTCATCAATATTGGCACTAGCGCCGTGGTGCTGAATTTTCAGTACATCGACATGTTTAGTATTGTCGCCTGAAAGTTTTTTATTCTTTTTGAGTCCTTTAATGATATCATCTGAATGTCCATCACCCGTCATTAAAATGGTCTTGCCATCTGCCTCTATTAAAAACATGATAGATGCCAAATTGGGTATACTTACCTGGTCCCGAACTCCGAGTTTTACACTGCCACTATTAACTAAAATTTGAGAGAGTTGGGCCATAGTTAAAGGTTGATTTAAAGCGGTTAGACTTAAATCAGCATAGAAATCCTCCAATTCTTGGCTATGTGCTTCTTCCCAGGCAATCCATTTTTTTTTAAGGTCTGTGAGGTCTGATGAAAAAGGGCCAATAACAGATACATTGATATCTCCTATGGTATGCTCATTTTTCTTGATGGTACTTTGATTACATTTTACGACCTTCCCGTTATACTCGGGATTTAGTGGAATATTCAATTGTTCCGGACGAATACGTTGGGAAAGGGTTATACCATTTTTTATGCTGGTTGCTTTGTGATTGACTCTTTCCATTAAATCCTCATGGGTAAAATCCGCCGTCATCTGCTGAATATTTTGTAATGCATTGGCCACCGCTGGTAGGGACTCCCCCAAATCATACGCTTCTGAAAAGGAATTGTGCCAAATGGATTTAATCACAGGCGGTTCAACTATCTTAGGCTTAGATATATTGGCTGTACTGCCAGGATTACCGTTGTGAAAATCATAAACTCGCCATTGCGCTTGTAATTCCATTAGTTTTATCACCCCAACTATGTGATCATCATCTATGTGTGAAACACACAGCAGATCTATATCCTCATTTTTATCTTTAATCTCCTTATTCAGATAAGGTGCAACAGAATTTTTAAAGCTAGTTGACATGCCACCATCAACCAGTATGTTACTGTTTTTACCATTCCCGTTAGTATGTGATATCAATAGTGCATCGCCTTTTGAAGATCTGAAAATAACTAGTTTCATATGCGTATTATTTGTAATTATTGGAATTTAATCCACGGTGATATCTTTAAAATCCTGGAATCTAATTGTCTCTTCAATACAAGCGTTGACATTAATTATACCAAAACCTGTATCATTTTTCCAATCGTAGTTCAAACCGGTGATGGGGGTAGCTGTTCGCTTCATTATACCGGCAATTTGCATTGAGGTAAGGCCAGGATGCGTTGCCAAAAGTAGTCCTGCAACGCCACAAGCATACGGACTTGCCATACTTGTTCCTGTTTTAGTAGTCCATAATTCATCCGGACCACTAAAACCATTGGCTGCTAGTATATTTGTTCCTCGGGCCACAATTTCTGGCTTTTGACGATTGTCTCTTGAAGGTCCTTGGCTACTGGTAATATTGATTTTATCGCTATCGGTGTCATAGTTACCCACCGCAATGACATTGTGGCCACAGGCCAGGGAATTGATTGATTTATTATCCACATTGGTGGCTTCACTAAAAAAGGAAGGGAAATTCCAAAAATTCTGAACGCGTCGTACGGGATCATCCCGTTCTATCCAGGCATCAAAACGACCATCCCTTATTTCATCACCAATGAGTCGGACTTTCCATAAACCTGCTTTTACCCCAACAATTTGCTGTGAATTTAAATTTGGACTTAAATAGATCCCTATATAATTGTTCCCATTAGCTTCAAAATACGTTTTGTTATATACACTTAAGAAAGAAAGATCTGGCAGTTGTTGGTTCTCGATAAATTGTTGCGGTTTTACTGGACCAATCCAATCTTCCCCAGGTGGCTTTACCTTGACATGAAAACGGTCCTGGGGTTCGTACCAAATTTCAAGTTCATTTTCAGAAACATCACTAATTCCATTGCCAATGACATGCCACTCTAAATCAACGGACAGTCCCTTGTTTGGAATCTTTCCGGCAGTATGTATCCTCCCCATGATATACCCAAAATCATCAGGGGTTTCTCCCTTTTCTTGACCTGCATTACCCGTGGCCACACAAACACAACGCCCATCAACGGTAAGCTGACTATCAATCCATCTGTTTACCGCTGCACTGCCGTCATGGGCATGACCATTGGTCCCTAAGCTTATATTGATCGAAATAGGCTTTCCCTTTTCATCTGCCAGTTGCAGAAGAAAATCCACAGCGTCTGATATTCGGGATGAATCCGTGAAAGATTTCGAGCGATGCTCATCTTCATCAGGTAAGGATATTAATACCCCTACAATATCTGCTTTGGGACAAACACCAGTATTCCCTGCAGCTATGCTCGCCACATGTGTGGCATGGGATGATGGAAATTGCTGTGATTGTGGTTCAATAGCATGTACCGGAGCTGAAATAGTCCCTGAAGCTGTAATAGCATTATTCATATGCTCCTGGGTATGCAGACTACCGTAGTTGAATTCGGAATACGCATTCCAGGTTGTACTTGGGGTTGGTCTAAAATCCCCTCCCTGATCCCAGATCGCTAAAAACCTTGTTTTACCATTATTCAGGAAATCCGGATGGGCATAATCGAATCCGCCCACATCGATTATGCCGATTATAGTATTCGCACTATTGACCGTTGGCAAGGTACTATCCAATTGTAATCCGCCAGGTTTTTTATTCGTTCCAACAGCAATTGTCGTTAAAGGAGGTGTCAAAACTGATTGACTGCCTTCAATTCCGATAATATGTTCGCACGCTGCCAATAATTTCAAGTCATCGAGAATTATGTTCGCCTTGACTATATTTCCGGACTTTCTAACATTTTTAATGCGCTGATTAATTTTGTCGATCGGAAGCTTAGGAAAGATATCTAACAGCACATCCTCCCATGTACTACTCCCTCTTAGTTCAATAAACACATTAGTGGCTGCCTGATTGGGCGGATCAGTCTCAATGTCTCCTTTTTTTAAACTGGCTTTAGTAACCCTTTTGTCCTTTTTCTTGATCTCAGCTGGCGGAAATGCCGCCTCAGAAGCAAGGGAGAATTTCTGGGTCATCTGTTGGGTGATGTTCAAATAATCACGGGGTTCAATCACTTGTTTGCGGGTCGCAATGCACTGATTGGTAATGGCGCGAATGGCATTGACTTCATTACTGCCGTTGGCAATCATTCGAAGCTTACCATACACCTTTGAAAAATCTCCAAGTTCCTTTTTTGACTTTTGTTTTTTTGACATAAGACTGAGATAAAGTAGTTAGGTACAAAGTGATTATCAATTCGGGGAGGAACTAAACTTGGAATTTGTAATCACTACGGCGATGCCGTCTACTAAAATAAGATAAAAAGACGATTTAATCAAGAGTATTTTCCTTCTTTTTATGTGGCTTTTTCTCTTTTTGCTAACCTAGTTCTTAAACAACACAAATCATACACGAACACGTTAGAGTAATCAATCCCACCTTAATCTAGACTTTCAAAAACCGGTTATAGTTTACTTCAGACGGTCGTTTAACTTTCTATATATAATTAATTAGAATACAGAGTTTATGAGGTAAATAAAATTTTTATTCAACTCATATTTTAACTATATTTGAGCCGAATAAATTCACTAATCGGCTCATGCGTTATAATTGGCAACAAAAAGATTGGCCTAATTTTCAATACCAAACCGAGGCTATTGAAGATTTACTTTATGATTTTGCCCAGCGTACGGGGCGCATTAGGGGTGTAATAGAGGGATTTTCCAAAACCGAACAAACAGAGGCTATGATAAATCTAATGGTTTCAGAAGCTATTAAGACCTCGGAAATAGAAGGTGAGTACTTGAGCCGAAAAGATGTCATGTCTTCCATTAGAAGAAATTTGGGATTAAATCCTGAGCTTCCTGTATCAAAGGATAAAAGGGTAGAAGGGATAACCGAGTTAATGCTAGCCATCCGTAAACAATTTACCACTCCTCTTACCAAAAAGATGTTATTTGATTGGCATACGATGCTAATGAAAGGGAGTAAGGGAATAAAAATAGGTCAATGGCGTTCGCACGAAGAACCTATGCAGATAGTTTCCGGGGCAATGGGAAGAGAGATAGTTCATTTTGAAGCCCCTCCTTCAAATATAGTTCCTTCTAAAATGAAAGGGTTTATATCATGGTTCAATGAATCCCAGAATATTATTAAAAAACCTATCATAAGGTCAGCTATTGCTCATCTGTATTTTGAATCGATACACCCCTTTGAAGATGGCAATGGTAGAATAGGTCGAGCTGTGGCGGAAAAAGCACTTTCTCAAAGTATTGGCCGCCCCGTTTTATTCAGCCTATCGAAATCTATTGAAAGTAATAAAAGCACCTACTACGAAGCATTAAAATCGGCACAGCGTTCAAATGACATTACTGGCTGGATAAGCTACTTTATTAAAACGGTCTTGGATGCTCAAATCGATGCCGAGCAAGAAATTGAATTTACTCTAAAGAAAACAAAGCTCTTCGATATCCATCAAGATGAGCTTAACGATAGACAACAAAAAGTGATACGTAGAATGATGGAAGAAGGCTATCAAGGTTTTGAGGGAGGGATGAATGCCAGAAAGTATGTTTCAATTGCTAGTACATCAAAGGCTACAGCTACAAGGGATTTACAAGACCTGGTTCAAAAAGGTGTTTTCAAACCAATTGGGGGAGGTCGTAGTACGAGATATGAAATAAATATATAGTCAAAACAAACTCACTATTTAGGTTAATTCAAGATGTTTTGGTAGCCACAAAAACATCTTGCTTTGCGCCCGAAAGTTGCAAAAGAAAAAGACAGTTCCAAGAAACTGTCTTTAACATTATATCAATACTACATGATATAAAAGAGATATTTTGCTATTAAGAATTATCTTCTACCGTTGCATCGAGAGCATTCTTTTTAACAGAGGCAATTCCATTTTCCATGGCAGAGGAACTAGAGTACATCTCACTTGAACCGATAACCTGACCATTGGAAGCTTTCAAATTAAAATAAGGACTACCATCTTTCGCAGTTTTCCTATCATATTTTCCATCATCTTGGGAGTTGGTTCTGACTGAGGATATCCCATTCTCACAAGATGGTTTAGTGGTATAAGCTTCACTGCTTAAAATCACTTGACCATTAGTGGCCTTTAAATTAAATCTGTATTGACCAGACTTGTCTTTTTTAATTTCAAATTTTCCCATTGTTTTAATTTTAATATCCTAAAATTACAGATTTTATCCAACTAAAAAAAGCGAGTGAAACAGAGTTTCACGCTGCAAGCCCCAAATCTTACCAAACTAATCTGCTTGCGAGGCAAAATGGTTGTTTGCAACAAACTTTTTCAATGTTTATAGGGCTTGACACATTTTTTGCAACAAATTTTTACGATAGGGCCTTTTAAATAATTCTATCCATATCATAAGTCTTTATTTTAATAATCGTCAAACCCTTTGTGGTCGGATGAATATTTTGTGCCAAACTTTTTCAATGTTTACAAGGGTTTCCATAGTTTTTGTGCCATAATATGGCAATATCACTAAATGACAAAACCATTAGAAGCCGTTAATTTTATTGGTGCCTGAAGCCAAAATCAAACACCATAACACCGCTTTAGCGTGTTATCCTCTTGCTATTCAAATTTTATACACTTCGTTACTAAATTTTGAATACCTAAAACGGCTTTGAATAGGCAAAAAGTAGTTTGCGCCCTATCGGATTTTTGCTCTACGCTTACCTATCGGGACGCTACAAAAACCCAACAGGAACCATGCGCAAAAGTTACCGGTAAGAATTTGGGACGAATTCAACTTTCAATGGAACTTTCATCATCGGGAACTGAAATCTCCTTTGTTTTAATCTTTTCTTTTAGTCGCTCCATTTCATTCGCAATTTTACTATCAAGAACCTTAGCATAAATCTGAGTAGTCTTCAATGAACTATGGCCTAACATTTTACTTACCGTTGCTATTGACACTCCATTCGACAAAGTAACTGTTGTAGCAAATGTATGCCTGGCCAAATGCGTGGTGAGGTTTTTATTGATACCACATACATCGGCAATCTCTTTTAAGTAAGCATTTGATTTTTGATTGGTCAGTACTGGTAATACTCCCTTGCCGCTAACCACGTAAGGATGCTCACTATACTTTTGAATAACATCTTCTGCAGGAGGTAATATTGGAATGCTGCTTATCGCTTTGGTTTTCTTTCGTGCCATTTTAATCCATCTATCCCCGTTGACACCGATTACAATATCATCTTGTTTTAATTGTTTTACATCAGCGTACGCCAAACCTGTATAACAGCAGAAAACAAAAATATCCCTTACCAAATCAAGACGGGGCAAAAAAGATTTTTTGTACCTCAGTGCATCAAGTTCGGTTTGGGTCAGGTATTGTTTCTCTTTGGTTTTCCAAGTGGCTTTCCAATGAAAGAAGGGGTCTTTTGTTATCCATTCGTTGGCATAGGCAATTCGAATAATCTTCTTGAAGTTCACCACATATTTAATGGTGGTATTATGTTCACAGTTTCTTTTTGATTTTAAAAAGAATTCCAATCCAGTAATAAATTTATGGTCGACCCTACGAACAGGAATATCGTTTCTATGGTAGTTGTGTTGGATGTAAGCTGCTACGTGCTTAAAAGCAGCCTTGTAACGCTGTAGGGTTCCTTTAGTAAAACCTTTCCCTAATAAGCTTTCGATTTCATCATTATGTTCCTGAAAGATCTCCAGGACCATATATTCTTTTCCTTCTTTCCCCAAGTAAGTGTTCTTTACAATAGTGGCCGAAACATCTTTTCTATCCTTGAGAAGGGAATCATAAATCTCGAAGAGTCGATTTTTGACATTGTCCAAAAAGCGATTGAAAATGGAGACTTCCATTGAAGTACCCCTAAGTCTTCCACTATGCGAATCCCATCTTTGTTCGTCAACAGTTCGTCTTAAACTGAACTCTGCTCGTTTTGAATTTACGGTAACTCTGCAATAAATAGTTACTTTTCCGTCTATATCGGATTCCCTTTTTTTAGGGTAAAATAAGATGTTGATTGTTCCAAACATGGGTGACACTTTAAAATAGTCACCAGAAGGTACGAAAACTAAATGTTAAAATTTCTTCGTAAGGTTTTCTTTAACAGTGAATTACAGCGATGGCGGTGACTCTTTCAAAGGGGTGTTTAGAGGCACCGCGAGAGGCACCTTTTATATGGTTTTATATGGTATTTTTTGACATTAAATAAAATGAAAAAGCCCGTAAGTGATTAACTTACAGGCTTTTGCGAATTCTTCAACGAATTCCTAGCGGTCTGGACGGGACTCGAACCCGCGACCCCCTGCGTGACAGGCAGAAAATTGACCAAACACCACTGCTCTAACTTCAATTTAACATACTGATTATAAGCATTTTAATAATATTTGATGTTATTTGATTTCCTTTGATATCAACAAAAACTATGCAAAAAGTATGCAATTTTTTACCTAACTTAATACAAAAAAGTGAGTAAACATGGCAAAAATTAGGTTGATTTTAGACATTAGAAAAAGCTCTAGAAAAACAGATGGCACCTACCCGATCTCGTTAAGCATTTTTCATAAAAAACCAAGAATCGTAGGTCTTGGATATTCTACTTCGATTTTAGGCTGGGATGAAGCTAGCTGTAAATTAAAGAAATCGGCCTTATGCAACAAAGGTCTTCGATGTGACGAGATTGATCAAGAAATAGATGATAAATTTTACTGGGCAAAATCACTAATACGACAGCTTGGAAAAAGTATAGCTAATTTGGATGTCAATAGTTTAGTTGATCTAATAAAAGATAATTGGGATGCAAATCTAAAATCTGACATTAAGAAGAAAGTTGAAAACAATATTTCGCTCTCCGAATGGGGCAATACTTTAATGGAAAGAAAGAAGAACTCCAACAAACCTGGAACTGCCAAATGGTACTCAGATGGTGTTGCGGCAATCATAAACTATAACAATGGTAAGGATATTCAATTGTATGACATTACAGTATCATTTTTAAGAAACTTTGAGGCTTACCATCTGGGCAAAGGCAATAGTAAAAATACTATAAGCATATATCTACGTGCTGTTCGAGCCATATATAATTCATCGATTGAAGAAGATCAATTTGTTCCCCTAAAAAATTCCTTTGAAACATATACTATTCCCTCGGTAAAAAGAACAAAGAAAAGAGCCAGAACAAAGGATAACATTACTAACATTAAGCAGCTTAGATATCCCGAAAACTCCATTTTATGGCATGCAAAAAACTATGCAATGACAATGTTCTATTGTAGGGGGATGAACTTCATTGATCTTGTTCAGATAAAAATAAAGCATATTACTGACACACATCTATATTATGGGAGAAGCAAATCCGATAAACCTTTGGCCATAAAAATCACTCCCGGCCTAAGGGAAATACTAGATTTCTACTTGAAGGATAAAATGCCTGAGGATTATTTATTCCCAACTAACTATGACGGAAGTACAGAACATTTCCAAAAATACAAGTCCCAAAGGAGAAGAATGAATGAAAGATTAAAAATCATTGCCAAAGATGCGGGAATAGAGGGAGAATTTACAACGTATTACATCCGACACTCATGGGCAACTATTGCAAAATACATGGGGATTTCTATGGAATTGATAAGTGAAGCCCTTGGGCATTGTTCTCTTTCAACCACTGAAACTTACTTAAAAGATTTTGACAATGATGTTTTAGATGATATGAATGCACTTGTGGTATCCTGAAAGTATTCCGAAAATCCTTTAAGCGAGAGTCGAATTAGGTAATAGACCTAATAAGCAGAAACCTGTTTCTCACATATTTTATTATCCCTAAAAATTATCAGAAATCAAATATTCTGCAACACTGGTATTCTTTCCGAATGTACAAGTCCATCATATAAATAACCTATTGCATTAGCAGAATCAGAACTACTAAGAAGTAAGCAAAAAGTGGTATTAAACAACCTGTGCCCAATTGGTGTTATCCCTTTTTCTTCCAACAGTGATATTGCCTTTGAAATTTCTACTTCTTTGTCCATTTCCTGTTTTGTAATGCTTATTAAGGAAACACTAGAGTAAGTAACCTCAAATTTTTGCGGTTGGTCAATCGTTCTAAACTCTTTTTGGGTATCCTCAATTTCCTTCTTAATAAATTTCAAACATTTATTAGAAACAACAAAATATAGTTTTTCTAAGTCTACCCCTTGTAACTCTTTAATTCTAAAAAATAAATGCCCATTATCTCTAATTCTTTTAAAAAAATCCTTAGGCAATAGATGATCTCTGGATATATCGACAATAACACACGAATTGTTCAAGGAAAAAATACTCTTATGTTGAATTGATTTATTGCTTACCATAGTGCCCTGAAATTTAAGATTGAACGTATTTTTTATTATTAATGGGACATTATTATCTGATAGCTCTGTTATTGCATCTGGGTGAACTATAACTTTAGGCCCTAAGAATGAGATCGATTGCAATTCATTTAAAGTAATCTCATGTACAGAATCGGCACTATTAATCAAGTTTGGATCTGCTGTCAAAACACCATCGGCATCTGTCCATTTCGTGACACTTTTAGCTTTTAAAATTGTTCCAAAGATTGTTGATGTATAATCAGAACCCATTCTGCCCAAGGTTGTAGTTTTACCTTCCGTTGTGGAACCCAAGTTTCCAGGCACAACATAACTCTTCGAATTGCCTCTGAAAAAGTTCCTCATTCTTTTAACGGTCTCTGACCTTATTAAATTGGCATTACCGTAATTGTTGTCAGTTATAATCAATCTTCTAGGGTCCAGAAACTCAATAAAATGACCGTTCTTCTTAAGGAAAAAACTCATGATTTTAGCCGAAAATATTTTACCAAATGCCAGGATGTTATCCCTATCACTGGAACTAATAACATTTTGTTTGGAAAGCCTCATTAATTCACGATGTAATTCCTTTTCCAGAGGGCCAAGTATAGATTTCAGCTCAATTTGCTCTATTTCATTAAAAAGTTTGGCGATAAATTCCTGATGATGTTTTTTAAACCTTGAAAAAAACTCCGAAATGAATTTATCTTTCACTGGAATCAAATCTATCAAAGGATTTAAATCGTCAGCAATACCTTTTAAAGCAGGTACAATAATTATCAATGGGTCACCATTTAATTTGGTACTAGAAACAATATTTTTTACGTTTAGAAGGGAAGCTACAGAGCTGACCGAGGTCCCTCCAAATTTGAATACTTTCATGGTTGATTTTTTAGTTACTAAAATCTTTATTACCTCATGAGAACTTAAGTTCCTGTTCTAATTTCAGGTGTGCTCAGTAGTTGATGTTATAAGTGAACAATTTATTAGATCTGTTTTTTCAATATTAGTTAAGGATGCTATATGCATAATATATTCTTCATCAATATCAACTTTGCTTAAATAGTAAAGATCATCATCTAATTTTACAGATAATTTGGCAGTATCAATAGTATTTAAAGGAATTTGTAAACCTCTTCCATCCGCTTTAATAACAGCTTCCTTTCGGGTCCAAAATTTGAAAAAATGTTCATGACTTATAATTTCTTTTTTCTCTTGCGGTGATAAAACACAACTAAAATGATCAAGAATAATTGGCTTTATTTTTTCAATATCAATTCCAATTTGTTTTTTTTCATCATTACTAATAACACAAACAACATAATCTTCTGAATGAGATATATTAAAACTAAAAGAATCAATAGGAAAATAAGGTTTGCCATATTTAGTTTTCTCCATTAACTCTAAAGAGTCTTCAAGTCCTAACTCTAGCATCCCATGTTTTAAAAGTAATCTTCCATATAAGTATGCATGTGCATCCTGCCAACGTATATATTTAGCTAGTTTTTGCTGCATATGGCTCGGCAATAAAGAAACAGCTTTCTTAAATTCAATTTCGGGCAATTGCTCGCAAAATGTATAATAAATTGTTGTCATGATAAGATATTTAAAAAAATTGAAGACTGTTAATACAAGTATCTATATCGTTTTTATAGATGAAATAAATGCAAAGCAATTTGTACAACACTTATTATTAAACAAGTATTGAGATTGAGCACATAAATACCCCGGGAATTAAAAATTTTAAATTAAATCCATCTTCTTATTTAACAAGTGATTTACCCAGCTAAAAAAGTAGTTGCAAATCTTTTCATTTTAGTTTCTTAAGGTTTAAGAAAAAACATTAAGGAATCTTGTTTCCAATAGAAAATAATTTTATTCATGTAAATGCATATAGCATTTGAATTATCCTTTTGTAACAAAAGTTTTATCCCATGCACCATTCAAGAACTGCTTTTGCACTATGGGCTTTGTTTTCTGCTTGTTCAAAAACGATACTTTTATTTCCATCGATTACCGCAGCTTCTACTTCATCTCCTCTGTGAGCAGGAAGGTCGTGCATAAAGATTGCATTGGGATATTTTGACATCAATTGTTCTGTGATGGCGAATGGTTTGAATTTTTCTTTCCAATTTAAGTCTGGTTTAGTTGTTCCTGTTGTTTGCCATCTCGTCGTATAAACAACATCTGTGCTACTCGGGAGTGACTTGATGTCATGAAACTCACGAATAATCGAATTCTTTTCAGCTGCTTTTTTTTGTGCGTATTGCAAAATTTTCGGGTCGATGTTATAATTGGGTGGTGTAAAAAAGCTAATTCTGATGTTTGAGAACTTAGCTACGGATAATGCAAGTGCTGCTGCTGTATTATTACCCTCTCCTAAATACACAATTTCTAGTCCCGATAATTCTCCAAAATAACGTTTCATTGTCGTAAGATCGGCTAACGCTTGTGTGGGGTGCTCATCCTGTGTCATCGCATTAATGACAGACATCCTTTGTTGATTTGAAAAAGCCCTAAGAACAGATGGGTCTCCAGCTGTTCTAACGACTAAACCATCCAGCATCCTAGAAAGGACTTGCATTGTGTCATCAATATTTTCACCTGTGTTTATCTGTAAATCATTTGGCCCATACGAAATTACCTGAGCCCCTAACCTAAGTGCTGCTGTGGAAAATGCCGTCCTTGTTCTTGTTGAAGTTTTTGTAAAATAAATACCTACTAACTTCCCCTTTAATTGATGACCTAGCTCAACGCTACCGTTCGCATACTCAATTCCTCTGTTAATTATTTCAAGTGTTTCTTGTTCTGAAAAGTCTACCAGCGAGATAATATGTTTTCTTTTGTTAATTTTTGTTAAACTCATTATACATTTTGATTTTTAGTTAATATTAGTAGACTTACTCTTTTAAACAAAGGTTTCTATATTTTGATATGCTCACCATGTCTATTTATATCAGTGATTAGAATACATGGTTTTCAAAAAGTATAATTATGCAGTGTCAAAAACTCAAATAGAAAACTTTTTTTAGTCTAAAAGCCACATCTCGTCGGCTGTTTGAACAAACAGTATCATGAAAATACTCAGCCGAACGATTTGTGACCAAAATATGATTGTAAGGTGCATGTGATCTCACAGCTAAAAAAATCTTATGTCAAGATTAAAGACTTTTATGTGTGATCAATTCAACCCTTAGGTTAAAGCATTTTCAAATACTTATGTATTTACTTTTTTTGATTAAACAATTATTGATTCTACTGACAACCGCTTCCATCTGATTTAATAAAAAGAAATGACCCCCATCAAAATATTCAATTGAACATTTTTTATTTGTATGACGAATCCATTCATTCGCCTCTTCTTTAGTGACATCTTCTTTGTTGCCTATGAAAACCGATATATCATGGTTAAGAACCAATATCTCCGATTTATCAACAAGAGTGTCCGCAATTTTAAAATCACTTTTAATAATGGGCAGGAAAATATTTTTTAGTTCTGGGTATTCAAAAAATTCTGGAGGGGTTCCTCCTAATTCCTTAAGTTCATTTTCAAGTTCTAAATCATTCATCTTTGAATAAGTCGTCACCTTTCTACTAACACAATGAGGTGCTCTTCGACCCGAAAAAAAGCAATGAATAGGCGGGGGCAATTTAAGATCATCAATTCTCTGTAGAACTTTGTATGTTAGAATTGAACCCATACTATGCCCAAAAAATGCATAGTCATTATGAATAATTTCATCTATTATCTGCTCTAAAACATCGTTAATTGCTTCCTCTAAATTTGAATAGAGATTTTCTGCAATCCTTTTCCCCCTTCCTGCCAGTTCTATGGGTTGGATTTTGAGGCTTGAATGTAAGCTATCGCCCCATTTATCGTAAATGGCCTTCGCTGACCCTCCAGCATAGGGCAAACAAAAAAGTATGATTTGATTCGTCATTTTATAACTTTATTTAAAATTAGTAGTGAAACTGATCTTTATTAAAAAGAAAAAGGTACGCGTGATAAAACCTAGTGAGAATTTTTAAACTATAAAGACAAAGGCACTATTTAAACAAATGTCTGTTCTAATTCTCTTTGATCAAAAAATGAATTGTAATACTCCAAGGACATGTCCCAGCTGAAGTCTTTTAACATTCCTCTTTTTACAATATTTTCCCAAACCTTCGGTTGATTACGATATACTGATGTAGCATTCTTTATAGTTGAGTTAAGACTTTCTTGTTCAAACTCTTCAATGTAAAACCCAGTGCTTTTTTCAGAAAATTCTTCGTGCGGGATTATGGTGTCTTTTAGCCCTCCGACTGGTCTTACTATAGGGACTGTTCCAAACTTCAGAGCAAACAATTGAACCAAACCGCATGGTTCATAGAGTGAAGGACAAAGTATCATATCAGATCCGGCTAAAAAATGATGAGCTTTTTCCTCTGTATATTGATGCACATAGCTAAATTGACCTGAAAACTTTTCTTTACACAATGTTAGTCTTTTATGAATACTACCATGGAGTCCCTTTTCGGGATTTCCATATATTATTAGATTTATTCCTGAATTCAATAGCTTTTGGATTTGTTTTTGAGCTTCTTCTTCAGTATCCCATAAGTCAATGAGAATATTGATTCCTTTTTGTTCGGTCAATCTCGCCATTAAGAGTACTATTGGGGCATCGCTATTTTTAAAACCCATTTCCTGTACTAGGCGCTTTTTCCATTTGACTTTATCTTCCTTATATGAGTTAACATCATAATGCATATCCAGATGAGGACTGCAATCTGGAGACCAAAATTTATAGTCAACACCATTAGGTAAGGCATATATCTTTTTATTACGGATTAATTCCAAAAACTTAAGCCCAACGTGTGGGAGCTGACCTTCAAGGAGTTCATTGGCGTAGGATTCACTTACGGTAGCAATACAATCTGCATTTCTAAACGCCAAGGCAAAGAAAGTAATAGCTCCGTATTTATCATATATGGGCATCAATTCATCCAAAATTTCATCTCCTAGCAAATGAAGATGGTCCGGGAAAATTTCTCCCTGGTGCTCATAATTATGAATTAATACTACGGTATTGCAAAATGCATTTAGAGAATTAATCAATTTCGGAAAGGCAAAACATCCACAAACATGCCAGTCGTGAAAAAGTAAATGTCTTGGCTTAAGATTCAAAATTTTTACAAGTTGTAAAGCTGCCTTCCCAAAATATAGGTAAACAATAAAAGGAAAATTTACGCCATAGGGATTTTTACCATCATCGTTAGTCTCATCATTTCCTGTACATTCCATATCACTTAACAGCGAGTTATCAGCCATGTTGAGGAAATAAAAATTTATATTATTTTCCATGTAGTGATAATACTCAAATCCATAAGAAATATTCTGAATTTCGATATCAAAAGAGCCTGCCAAGATTAGGTCTTTCTGTTTCATTCTATTTTCGTAATAAAATGAAATGACAACATTTTCTTCTCGTTTAGAAAGATAAAATGGAAGAGTTCCAACTACATCTCCTAAACCTCCTCTTTTGTAAAACGGAGCTACTTCTGAGGCTAAATGTACTATCATAATTTATTAATTTTAGTTGAGAATTTCATTAACTAAACCGAATAACGAAGTTTGTTGCTCATATTCATCATAATGTATAAGCTCAAAGGAACAAGAATCTAGTTCTATCGTGTTAGATGAAAACACTAACTGATGTGCAACGTCGTCAAAATTAAAATAGAAAAGTAACCGCTCATTATTAAAACTTCTTTGAATCATGAGTAGCTTTTTCTCATTGTTTACCATTGGAAAACTAAGCTCTCCATAATCGAAAATTTCTTTATACCTTGATTTCAACTCATTAAGCCTTAAAATATCCCCATATATATTTTCCGAATCATGAATGAAATTAGGTTCAAATTCCATACATCTTCGATTTAGAGGATCTCCTAAACCTTCCATTCTATTTTCTTCACCATAATAAACTACCGGAGTTCCTGGCAAGGCATATAAAAGTGCATACGCCAATGCATACTTATTCTTTTTTTTTATTACTGATTGAAATCTTGGTAGATCATGGTTACTTAAAAAATTCCAAGAACATTGATTCCTTTTGAATGAATTTTTATAGTTCATATCTAATAGTGTTGATGTCAACATTTTCAAGGACATGTTTTCTTTAATAAAAAATGGAGTTATTGCTTCCAAATAAAACGAAAAATTAGTTAAACCATCAATTCCGCAATCTGAAGAAAAAATATCCATACTGTTATCCCAACTTTCAGCAATAATGATTGCATTAGGATTTATCTTCCGGGTAGTATCAATAAAAGATTCTACAAAAATTTCGGGCATTTCTGTACACACATCCAACCTCCAACCATCTATAGAAAATCGCTTAGTCCAAAACTTGGCAACTTCCATAAAATAATCTTTCGTTTCCTGATTGAGAAGATTAAACTGAGGTAGTTCTTTATACCCGTGCCAACAACTATAATGGCATTGTTCATCTGAATATAATGGAAACTTTTCTACTTCAAACCAATTCAAATATTTTGATTTTTCTTCATTCTTACACAAATCTTTAAAAGCAAAAAAATCAGTACTGCAATGGTTTAAAGAAATGTCTAAAATAATTTTCATCCCTCGAGTATGAATTTCATTAATAAGAATCTCAAAATCATACTCACTCCCTAACAAAGGATCTACCTTCATATAGTTGATGCTATCATATCGATGATAAGATTTAGAGTGCACGATTGGATTTAAATAGATAAAATCAAATCCTAAGTCTGAGATATAATCAAGTCTTTCTGTGATTCCCTTAAGTGTACCTCCAAAAAAATTAACAAAATCAGGGGTATCTCCCCATTCATTTAATTGCAATGATGTAGAGGGCATCTCGAAATTGAAGAAACGGTCAGGTACAATTTGATATCCTGCACCTAATTTTGATCCTTTAGTATTATGGTCTGTTTCCTTTAAAAGATTATAACTCAGAATATTGTCAGGCTGCAATACTTTTTCCAATCTATAATTTTTTTGCAGGTAACGAACTTGCTTCTTATTGAAGATTTTGATATAATATTGAATAGCAAAACTTTTTAATTTAACCCTAACTTTCCAAAACGATTTATTCTTATATGTAAAATTTTTTGATAAGCTGTGTTCTATCCCGTTAATAACAATCACTACATTTTCAATCCATTGTTGATATGTTATTGCTTTAATTTCCCAAATATCATCTTTAATATGGCTTATAAAACTTTCATTATTTTCGAATTTAATTGGACTAAACATTTCAGTTTCTAGAACTAACGGCGATCGTTTATGAGTATCATGCTCTGAGATAACAGTAAGGTTATTATTAACGGGTTTTTCGAAGTCACCATTAATAAAATAATGGTAAAATGATTTCCCTTTTGGGAGATTTATGGTGACTTGGAAATATCCCTTTCCCTTACTCTTCATTTCCTTTCTAAAATACCTGCCCTTTATGGGAAAAACCCCGACATCAACTCGTTTTACACTTTTATCTGCGGAAATATATAATAACTCTTTCTGTATGGGATTATCAAACATAGCGACTAGTATTGATTATTAGATATTGTATAAATATTATATTACGACTACCTTAAAAACTGAGTATGAAGGGCTTTTATGAAATAACTTCACTGAACTTGAAGTGGTTTTCACCAATATAATTTCTGTAAGTTTTCTTGTGTTATTGCTAACCCTGAGTGGGTTACTTCTAACTAACGAATGTCCAAGAGTAATGACTAAATAATTTAACTTCAACTTAATCTGAACGGGATTTTAAATTTTCCTTATCTTAATAAACCATACCTCTTTATTCCAATGTCATTATTTCTTCACAATCAATGTTTACGGGTAATAATGGGGTATTTATCAATTTTTCAATTGTAGTTTTTGGATGTTCAAATAACAAATCAATTTTTTCTAAAAATCTATTCCAAAACTGGTCTACTTCTACATTATTAAAATATGAAAGTTTGTAGACTGTATTGATTATCATACCGTTCGAGTACTGCTCGACTCTACAGGCAAAATTAAAATGAGTTTTGACGCCATCTCTTTCCTTATGCTCCGATAACATTTGACCTTCATAATTCCCATTTTTATTCAAAAAATTAAGAAATACCGGAGCTAGCTGATCTAAATTCAAGTCAAGATCGTTCATGATTTTTTCATGGTTATAAAATCTATGGTTAGATGCTTCCAATAACGTATTAGAGACAGATTCCACAAATTTTTCCATACTAAATTCATCTTCTAAGGTGATACAGCTAAGAATTTCTGAAGACATCCAACCAATCATATTATTTAATTCTTCCGAAATTCTAGTAGAAAATGGAGTCAACATTCTTATAGATTTCTTAGATTTAAATTCTCCTATCACGGCAACAAATATGGCACAGAATACTGTGAAATTACTTGTATTATATATATTACTCAACTTATTTATTTTTGCTAGTTGCTCAGAATTAACAAAAAAAGAATATTCTCCTCCATCTCTTTTTTCAATCAGGTTATAAAGGTTTCCATAGGCTTCAGGAAATTTTTGATTTGTTCGATTATTTAGCTCCAAAGATTTTTCTATTTCTTTTTTAAGCGAACTCTTATATCTGTTTTCTTGGAATTTAATTACTTCTTGATAGGGATTCCCATTTATTGATAAACTTTCTTTGACCTTTTTGCTATAAAATTCTTTGGAGACAGCACTGTTCTCAAAATTACTGACTAAATAGGCATATTCTTTAGATTGAATTTCAAGTCGAGGTAAATTTATATTTTGCCTATTTTTTATATTGTCATACAGCTGAATAATTTCTGTTTGTATAATTTCAATGGATCTTGCATCACTAATAGCATGATGTAATGTTATTATTAGGCCTTGTATTTCCTCTGTTATCACTCCCATTTTGAAAGAAATCAGAACATCTTTTTCAAAATCGAATCTTCGTTTCGAAGAATTTTCTATTTCTCTTTTTAATCGATCATCAATCGATTCATTTTCTAATGGACTTAACTCCTCTATTAATTGTTGTTCAGAAACCTTTGATAGGATTTTTTGCATGCCCTTTCCGTTCTTAAAAACATGCACTGTTCTTAGTATTTCATGTCTATCCACCAAAGCCAAAATAGCTTCTTTAAGTATTTCCACATCCATATTTGGAATAATGATTGGAATTACAATATTAAAAGCATGTTTTCCTAAAACCCTATACCGAATAAATTCTTTATTCTGTTGAAAAGCAATATCATAGGCCTCTTGTTCAGTAAAATCGTTCAGTTGATTAAGGTCCAATTGAATCAAATTGGAATTTCTAAGCTCATTTTTTCCTGTTTCTTCTAAATTGGATAAATAAGTCAATAAAGAATTGATACTGGTATAAGTAAACAGATCTTTTAAATTAACGGCTAATGATAACTCTTTGCTGATTCTGTGTTGTAATTTTATAGCGCTCAACGAATGTCCCCCGAGTTTAAAAAAGCTATCGTTAATACCTATTTTAAGTGCATCCAGCTCCAATATTTCGGACCAAATATTCACCATCTGATGTTCCTCCGAAGTTTCTGGACCTACGTACTCTTCTTCGGACACGTAATCTGGAATCGGTAAAGCTTTTTGGTCTATTTTACCATTAGGGGTTAATGGAAAATTATCCATCCATATATAAACAGTCGGAATCATATAGTCCGGAATCTTAACCGACAACAACGACTTTAATTTTGCACTCTCTAACTCTTCACTACCGCTTAAATAGCCTATTAATCGTTTATTTTCTTCAGACCCATGAGCAATAACCAAAGCACGGCTCACCGACTCGATATTCTCTAACTGAGATTCGATTTCTCCTAATTCAATACGATAACCACGAAGCTTAATCTGATAGTCATCTCGTCCTAAATAGGCTAGGGTACCATCGGGATTCCATCGAGCTAGATCTCCTGTCTTATATAAGCGTCCCATTCCAAAAGGATTCTCAATAAAACGTTCTTGTGTTAGATCCAAACGATTTAAATAACCGAGAGACAATCCTTTTCCCCCCAAATAAAGTGCTCCCGAAACACCAACTGGCAAAAGGTTTTGTTGTGCATCCAACACATATGCTTGGGTGTTGGCGATAGGTCGGCCAATAGAAACTTTATCGCCTTGGATTTTTTCCGCTGTCAATTTTTTCGAAATTGAGATTACCGTTGCCTCCGTTGGCCCATACTCATTATAAAAAGCATAATCTGCATTATACCTATTGGCCAATCCAGGTTTGCATTCTTCCCCGGATACTACTATTCTCTTAAGATTGGGCAAAGGAGGTAGTGATAAGCTTTCTAAAAATGAAGGCGTAACATTGAGATGGGTAATGGAATGTTTCTCCAAATAATTCAAAAAAATAGGGTGATCGACTAATGTTACCGAATCGATTAATACCAAACTCGCCCCTGTTGTCAAGGATAACCATATCTGCTCAACGGAAACATCAAAATAGATTGGGGAAAACTGTAATATCTTATCATGTGCATCAATTTCTAAGAAATCTTTTTCATGATATATCAGGTTGGCTACCGATTCATGTTGGATCATTACGCCTTTAGGATGTCCCGTTGAACCCGAGGTATAAATAACATAGGCCAAGCTATTCGGTGATACTCCTGGTAATTTTTTCTTCTTATCCTGTGGCTCGTCCAAATCAAGGACATCAGGTGTCAAACAACTATAACCTTTCTCTAAATCACTAGTCAAGTCTTCAAAGTTGGTCACCAGAAATTCAACACCACACTCCTCCAACATATTAAGGGTACGGTATATGGGCTGATTTGGATTAATGGGCAGATATGCCGCACCCACTTTCATAATTGCCAATATACCGGTAATCATTTCCATCGAAGGTGAAGTCATCAATCCCACTATGGAACCGGAAATAGCTCCGTTGTCCAAAAGATTATTGGCCCAGACATCCGAACGGTTATCGAGTTCTAGATAACTAAGATGTTCTCCATAATATATAAGCGCTTTCGCATCGGGCGTTTTTAAAACCTGCGCCTTAAAAAGGTCCAATACTGTTAAATCAAGATTATAGTCTATTTCGGTAGCATTGAACTCGACAAGTAATTGCGTCCGCTCCTCTTCAGAAAGGATTATCAAATCACCCAATCTTTGTTTATCATTTCTGAGAATTGATTCGATAATACGATTTATATATTCTCCAAAACGAGCTATTGTAGATGCTCGGAACAAATCCGTACGATATGAGAAAAACAGGGTAGTTTCTGGCGAATCCATAACCTTTAGACTAAGGTCAAACTTCGCTATATTATCGTCTACAATATGTTCTGTTATTTCAATTTCTGAATCTTCGGAATCTATGTCATCAGGTTCTTCAATAAAAGAAAAGAAAACATCAAAGAGCGGGTTACGACCTGTATCACGGGAAAGATCTAGTGCATCTACCAATTCATCATATTGATACAACTGGTGGTCAAAAGCCATCAGCGTATTCTCCTGTACCTTGGCAAGGAAATCCTTAAAGGTCTCTTCTAGGTTCACATCATTGCGAAGGGCCAATGTGTTCACGAACATCCCGACTATACCCTCCAGATCTGAATGGTGACGTCCAGCAGTTGGTGTACCTACGACGATATCACGTTGATTGGACAACTTGCCCAATAGCACATTGTAGATTGTCAGAAATAAGGTGTACATAGTCACTCCCTTCGAATTAGCAAGGTTCCGCAACCCTTCACTCAAGGACTTATCCAAAGTTATGGAATAGGTTTCTCCTTTATTGCTAAGATGGAGAGGTCTAGCATAGTCATTGGGTAACTCAAGCCGTGTAATCTCCTCGGCAAACCTATCCAACCAATATCCTTTGTGTTTCGCTACTAAAGTCTGACGGGTCTCACTCTGTTGCCAGACCGCATAATCTACATATTGAATCCTTAAGTTGGGTAAATCAGCTCCATGATATAAAGACCAGAAATCACGCATTAAAATCTTATAGGATACCCCATCATTAATGATATGGTGCATATCTATTAGCAATAGGGGCTGCTCATCAAGAACCTCTATTAAAGATACTCGAAAAGGATACTCCTTGGACAAGTCGAAAGGGCGGACAAACTTGCCGATAATATTATCTATATCAGAAGTATCACCACCATAGCGCCCAATTTCAAAAGAACCTCCATCCAATATGCGTTGGGTAGGATTTCCATCTACAATTTCAAATACCGTTCTCAGACTTTGATGTCTTGATACCAATTCCTTAAATGTGTACTCCAGTCGAGAAATATTAAAGTTCCCCCCAATTCTAAAAAAGCCGGGCATATTATAACTTGTACCACTTTTATCAAACTCGTACAGAAAATACATTCGCAACTGCGCAGAGGACAAGGGATAGTAAGGTTGTACTGGAACTGGTTTAATGGATTCAAATTCTTTTACTTTTTTAATAGAATTAAAAAAAAATAAAATTTCTTGCTTTTTAGTTTTTAGTTCCTGTACTATCTCGCTGGTAATAGCCCCATCTGGTGCTTTTACCGTAACATTCTCATCTTTAACAGAAATGATAATACCCTTCTCTCTTAAATCGCTGATATATTCATCTATTGTCATATGACTAGTTTTATTTCTTCTTCGTTATTCTCTTCAACCTCATCCAATTGTTTCACTGTAATAATGTAATTCGCTATACACCTTATTGTCTGTTTTACAAATATTTCTTTGAGACTTATTTCAACCGAGAATACTTTAAAAATACTGTTTACCATTCTAATGGCTTTTAGAGATTGCCCCCCCAATTCAAAAAAGCTTCTATTTGTAGAAACTTGATTTTCATCTAAATTCAGTATTTCCGACCATATGGTTGCCAAACATTTTTCTGTTTGATTTGAAGGGGCTATGTAGTCTACTTCTTTTTTTATTTCTGGTACAGGCAATGCCTTTCTGTACAATTTACCTGTAGCGGTCAAAGGCATTTCTGATAAGTGAATAAAATAATTCGGAATCATACTTAAAGGAAGCCTATCAATCAAGTAGGCCCTGAATTCAGCAGCGGTAATTTCTTCTTTGGAAACATAATAGGCGATTAAAGCTTTATCTCCGCGTATTTCCCGAACAATGGCAACGGATTCCACTATACTATCCATTGAATTCAGATGACTTTCTATTTCTCCGGGCTCGATTCGTACCCCATTCAGTTTTATCTGATTGTCCACCCTACCCAAGAACTCGATATTTCCGCTAGATACCCATCTTGCCAAATCTCCTGTTCGATATAATTTGTCTCCTGATAGAAATGGGTTGTCTATAAATCGCTCAGATGTAAGTTTTGGATTCGATAAGTAGCCATTACCCAACTGGTCTCCTCCAATATATATCTCCCCTGGAACATTAATGGGCTGTTCATGCATTCCCTCATCCAGTATATAAATCTGGGTGTTTTGGATGGGCTTACCAATCGAAGGCCTGCATGGAATAGAATTAAAAGGACTTATGGTACAACTCGTCACCACGTGTGTTTCCGCCGGTCCATAATGATTGTGTAGATACACATGGTTATCCTTCAGATACTTTTTGAACAACTCCCCAACGACTACTTGTTCCCCTGCTGTTACAATGTTCCGCAGCGTTGTAGGAACTTGTTCCAAGTATTCTTTTGAATTGAACATTTGATTAAGTACTGAAGAAGGCATAAAGATACTCCTCACTTCATGTGATTTCATATACATTAACAACTTTGAAAAGTCTCTAGAGACTTCTTCCTCTATTAGATGTAACTTTCCGCCAGTTAGCAAGGCCGAGAAGATTTCAGCAAAGGAAGGGTCAAAAGTCAAAGTCGTGAACTGCAATACCGATGATGTATCGATGTTTGTGCCATTTATATGATGGTCCATCAGGTTTACCAGATTTTGATGGTTCATCATCACTCCCTTCGGAATCCCCGTGGAGCCAGACGTATAGAGCACATACAACAGGTCGAAACTACCGTTTTCGTTGTTCAGGTCTTGAGCCGGTACACCTGTAAAGTCGATCTGCCCAACATCAAGGCATTCTACATTTTCTGATATAGTTCTGGGAAGTTCCGAATCGGTCAACAATAAAAGCATATTGCTGTCGACGACCATTTTCTCCAGCCGATTCAGGGGATAATCCGGGTCAATGGGGAGGTATGCCCCCCCTGACTTGAGTATTGCCAATATCGATATCACCATTTCGAATGAGCGATGTTGATAGATCCCAATGACCTTACCAGGACCGGATCCTTTGCCCCGTAATAAGAAGGCCAATTGGTTGGAACGCGCATTAAGCTCCCTATAACTTAAGGAAACCCCTTTGAAGCTGACCGCTTCCGCTTCCGGTGTCCTAAAAACCTGAGCCTCGAAGAGGCCGTGTATAGTTTCATCGCTGCCATATACCTTAAACGTATCGTTAAAGCTTGAAAGTAGTTGTTCTTGAGTACTCTCTTCCATGAGGGCCAAATCCAAAATCTTCAAGTCAGGGGACTTTACCACCTGTAAAACAAGGTGTTTGAAATAGTCTGCAAAATCTTGGATAACCTCAGCATTAAAAATTCCTGTATAATATTCAAAATCACAAAAGATCTGCTCTCCTTCTTCCCTACAAAAAAGCGTCAAATCAAATTTAGAGGTGGTTACCTCACTCGAATGTCCCTTCAAGCGAAGATCCGTTGGATAGGTTCCCTTCGAAGTTGATTTTTGAAAAACGAACATCACATCGAACAAGGGGTTCCTTCCTGTATCCCTGGAAATGTTTAGATCCTCCACTAGACTTTCATATTCATAGAACTGATGGTCAAGGCATTCAAGGACCTTGTCCTTGATTCTTACCAGAAAATCCCTGAAACCTATACCGGTGTCGACATGGTTTCGAACGGGAAGTGTATTCACAAACATTCCTACAATATGCTCAAGATCGGGATGGGGCCTTCCCGAAACAGGGGTGCCAACTATAATATCATCCGTATTAGAAAGCTTGCTCAACAGAACGTTGTAGATTGCGAAAAGGTTCATAAAAAGTGTGGCCTCAACATCTTCCGATATCGCTCTAAGAGCTCTGGTCGTATCCCTATCTATAACAAAACCCAGTGAGGCCCCTTCATTGTTCTTTACCAACGGACGAACGGAAATTGTGGGAAGTTCCAATGGATAGGACTCCTCAGAAAACTCTGAAAGCCAAAAATCCTTATGCCTCCCTAGAGACTCTCGTTGAGAAGAGCTCTGCTGCCAATGTGCATAATCCTTATACTGGAGTGGAAGTTCAGGAAGGAGCTTGCCTTGATAATAGGCCATCAGGTCCTGGACCAGAATCGATATTGAGACTAGGTCACTTACAATATGGTGAAGGTCCATGAACAAAAAGTACTCCCCTTCATCAATTGTAATCAAACGGACCCTAATCGGATAATCCGAAGACAGATTGAAAGGCCTGATGAACTCCCTAAAGGCTTCATCCACCTCATCCTTACTGCAACTGCCATGTTCAATCTCAAAATCACTGCCGTCCAGAACATATTGCATCGGAACCCCATCGACCAGCCTGAAAACTGTCCGGAGGCTCTCGTGACGATTTATAAGGGAACGCAATGCAAAAGCTAGCCCCTCAATGTCCAAAGCGCCAAGAACCTCGTTCGCAACAGGCATATTATAAGCCGTTGAACCCTTATCAAACGTTTGGAGAAAATACATCCGGGACTGCGTCGAGGACAACGGATAAGAATCCCCCTTAGGTGCTCGGGGAATTGTTTCAAAACCCTTTTGCTTTGATATTGTCTTAAAAAAATCTACAATTTCTGATTTCTTCGTCTTTAATTCATCAATGACCTTAGAAGTCAACACGTCATCAGGGTCATTAACCGCCAACTGTCCATCGTGCACCGTTACAATTATGTTTCTGCGCCTTAAATCTGATATATATTCATCTATTCTCATAATATCAATTTTGCATTTGTCAATTGATTTTCTTCAACAACATTGAATTGCTGAACAGTGGCCATATAATTTGTAATTCGCTTTATAGTTTGTTTTATAAAGACCTCTTTAATAGAAATTTCAATTGAAAAAGTTTTAAGTATTGTATTTGTTAAGGCAATCGCATTTAAGGAATTCCCTCCCAATTCAAAGAATGTATCATCTATGCTAATGGTGTCCGGCTCAAGATTTAATAGTCTAGACCATATTAGAACCATCTTTTTTTCCATTTCTGTTACAGGAGCTAAGAATTTTTTTCTCTTTAAATCTGGCAACGGAAAAGATTTTTTATCCAATTTTCCATTGCGGGTCATAGGAAAGCTATCTATGCATAAAAAATGTGTAGGAATAATACTAATAGGCAACCGATTCAATAAATGTTCCCTGATAACATCCTCGGATACATTGTATTTGGACAAATAATAGGCTATAAAATATTTGCTGCCATCGATTTCCTTAACCATTACAATAGAATCCATTATCCCTTCAATGGTCTTTAAATGACATTCTATTTCTCCTGGTTCTATCCTGATCCCATTAAATTTCAACTGTTCATCTTTGCGACCCTTATAATCCATGCTTCCATCCCGATTCCACATAGCCATATCTCCAGTTTTATATAATAAATCTGACCCATATGGGTTCTCTATAAACCGTTCTTTTGTTAAATCAGGCCTATTCAGATAACCTTCTACCACATTTACTCCTGATAAATACAGCTCTCCAACACTACCTATCGGCAAGAGATTCATACTCTCGTCTAAAACATATGCTCTAGTATTAGCTACAGGTTTTCCAATAGAGATTCGATTTTTTTTGAGTTTTTCTGAGGTTATCTTATCTTTTAAACTAATAATCGTAGCTTCTGTTGGACCGTATTCGTTATAAAAATCGTACTTGTGAACATATTTACGCGCTAAATCGATCTTACATTCCTCCCCAGAAACCACAATTCTTTTAAGATTATCCAAAGTGGGGAGTTCAAGCCTTTCTAAAAAAGAAGGCGTTACATTTAACATGGTAATCTTTTGGGAATCTAGATAGCTTATAAAAACATTCGCATCGGCAAGCACCTCTTTTCGCACTAAAACAAGCCTTGCGCCGGTAGTAAGTGACAACCATATTTGCTGGACAGAAACATCAAAATAATAAGGTGAAAATTGCAGAATCTTATCAGTTTCGTCAATCCCTAGATCCGAGCATTCATACAAGATGAAATTGGTTATACTTTTGTGTTTGACCATTACTCCTTTTGACAAACCTGTTGAACCTGAGGTATATATAACATATGCCAGATCATTTGATGCTGGCAAAGAAAACGCATTTCGAACGCAATCAAGCTCATTTAAGGCTGCCACCTCTATCAATCTACAAGAGTCAGCAATTTCGCTAGGTAATTTATTTAGATTTGCAATTACGAAAATACTTTCACTTTCTTCTAACATGAATCTCGTTCTAGACTGCGGCTGATCTGGATCAATTGGCAAGTACGCCGCTCCAGATTTTAATACTGCCAACATAGCCACAATCATATCCAACGAACGCTCCATCAACAAAGAGATGATTTTCCCCTTTCTTGCACCATTTTCAATTAAAAAAGAAGCCCATTTATTGGAGATTGCATCAAGGTCTTCATATGACATAAACTCTTCTTCAAAAACTAAAGCAATTGCTTTAGGTGTTTTTATCACCTGTTCTTTAAATAAATCTAATACTGTTTTTTCTAAATCATAATCCCCAGTAAGATTGTTAAAAGAATTTAAACATTGCTTTTCTTCGTTACTCAGAATAGCGTTTTGGCAGACTGGATTCTCTTCGTTTTCTATAAAAGCTTTAAGTACATTTTTAACATATTCAGCCAATCGTGCGGAAATAGTTTCATCTATTACGGTAGTGGAATACGTAATCCATAGGTCAAGCTTGTCTTGAAACGCATCAAAATGCATTTCAATTAAATTGTTGGTTACCATAAAGTTGTCATTGTCTAGCTCACCCCAATCAGAAACTTGAGCAACCAAATCTTCCATGACATGAAAATCAACATAATTAAAGAAGACATCAAACATTGGATTTTGGTCATTTGTTATATCTCCTATAATGTCCACAACTTTATATAGGGGCATGCTATCATATTTTTTTAATTGTTTTAGCTTACTATCAATGTAGTTAATATACTCCCCCCAAGTGATGCCTGAAGGAATGTTTGCCCTAATAGGTAGCGTATTTAAAAAACATCCTAATAATTTTTCGCCTCCTGTTTTTACTGGTCGATTATTGGTTGTGATTCCTACGGTAATATCATCTTTATAAGAAATCATTTTCATAGCATAAACAAAAGCAGCAAAACAGAGATGTTTAACTGATGTTTTGTATTTCAATGCTACTTTTTCTAACGGAATTTTATATTCCGCCCCTAGGCTATGCTGATGTGTTTTATGCTCATGTTTTGCTTCTGTTTTTGGCAATTCAAGGCGTTCGTATCCATTGAACTCCTTCTCCCAAAAAGTTCTGTTATCTTCATCTAAAGTTGCAGCAGTTTCATAAAGGATTTGATCAAAATACGTTACATCTAATGGTACTGGTTTAAAGGAATAATCTTCAACTAGATTATTATATACATCATTAAGTTCCGATATAAAAGATTGCAAACTCCAGCCATCCAATAGCGAATGGTGAAAATCAAAAAACAAATAATGGCAAGAATTGAATTTCACCGCAGTCATTCTCCATAACAATGAAAATGACAATCCCGTTCTTTTTTTAATTTCTTCTTCTCTTTTTTGTTTAATAAATGAGGTCATTTCATTATCCGAGAGATAACTAGCATCAATGTAATCAACTTCTGGTGCAATGGTTTTCAGAATAATATGCGCTTCATTTTCTAGGTCAAATATTTTTCTAAAAACAGGATGTTTTTCAACCAACAGTTCAATTGTTCTTTCGAAGATGGAAAAGTCAAAATTCTTGCTGGGTATTTGAAAAGATAGTTGTTCATGATAAACAATACTATCCAAACTCTCATTCTCCTCCATTGTTTTTCCCTTTAAAGAATGAAAAACCATTCCTTTTTCAATACCATTCATTGGATACACAGCTTCATAAGTATCTTTATATTTTGCTTTTTTATGGTAGTTTTTGTTGAATTTCTCAATGATTTCCTTTGCTGTGGAGATATAATCTGTTTTAACTTGGGCATTCTTCAAATAATGACTTAGTCCAACTATTGTCTGGTGCACATATAAATCCGCTATAGTCACCGAAACATTTAGTGTATCATTAATTTTTGACACTAACCCTATTGCTTTTATTGAATCTCCTCCTAAAGCAAAAAAGCTGTCGGTAATGCCAATAGTATTAACACCCAAATGTTCAGCCCATATTACCGTCATTTTTTTCTGCTGCTCCGTTGTCGGGGCCACGTAGTTTGATAACTCAGTTATTGCCGGATTAGGCAGTTGATCTATAGCAATTTTATTATTTGAAGTGTAAGGAATTTTTTCTATTTTCATAAAATAGGTGGGAATCATATACAAAGGCAATCGCTCTTGTAGATACCCTCTCAAATACTCAATTGTCAGTTCCTTATCGCTCACATAATATGCACACAGCAGTGGTTGGTTTTTATCATCCTGTTTAACAGTTACAACTGCATTTTCTATAATATCATTGTCTTGTAAATGGTACTCCACCTCTCCTAATTCTATACGAAATCCTTTTAGCTGTACTTGATGATCAGATCGTCCTTTATACTCTAGTTCATGGTTATCCCGCAATACTGCTAAATCTCCAGTACGGTATAATCTTCCATTTTCTTCAAATGGATTTTTTATAAAGCGTGATCTCGATAATTCTTCATTGTTTAAATACCCCCGTCCAACACCTTGGCCCCCAATGTACATTTCTCCCACAACCCCATTAGGAACAGGTTGAAAATCATCATTTAAAAGGTATACAGATGCCGTAGGGAGGGCTTTGCCCAGATTACTAATGTTTTGTGAAATTTCAGTTGCACCTATTTCTTTGAAAGTTGTATGTACGGAAGTTTCGGTAATTCCATACATATTAATTAGTTTGGAATTTGGATTAGAATCGATCCAATCTTTTAATCTATATGGACTCAACATCTCTCCTCCAAAGATGACATAGCGCACTCGTGGAAATTCTAAATGCTCTTTTTTTGCTTCGGCCATCAAATTGTAGAAAGCAGTTGGGGTCTGATTTAATATTGTCACCCCATTTTCTCTTACTATTTGAGCATAAGCCTCAGGATCTCTTGTTGTTTCTGGAGGTATAATAATCAGTTTTCCTCCATTTAGCAATGCTCCATATAATTCCCAAACGCTAAAATCAAAGCAATGACTGTGAAACATTGTCCAAACATCGCTTTCTCCAAAATCAAATTGAAATTCGTCATTAAACAATAACCTAACTACATTTGAATGCTCTATCATTACTCCCTTAGGATTACCTGTTGTACCAGAAGTATACAATACATAGCAGAGATCTTCCGAAGAATTGACACACTCTAAATTAGAAGTATCATCCACGCTCATTACTTCTTCAAAATATAGTAATGAAATATTTTGTTTGTCAAATGAAGCATTATGGTCTTTGGAAGTCAGGACTAGTTTCACTTCGCTGTTTTTTAAAATATAATCGACCCTTTGCTTTGGGTATGTGATATCTATAGGCAAATACGCTCCTCCTGCTTTTAAGATGCCTAGCATTCCGGCGACAGCCTCCATCGTCTTATCCATGAAAAGTCCAACAATATTCTCTTTGCCCACTCCCTTCGATCGTAACAATCTTGCTATTTGATTTGCTTTTTTGTTAAGTTCTGCGTAGGTCAAAGACTCATTTCCCAAGCTTAATCCAATATTGTTAGGGGTCTTGGATACTTGTTTTTCGAACAACGTAACCAAGGTTTCCTCTTCAGGAAACTTTGTTGTTGTAAAATCATTCACTTTAAGAAGTTTTTCTTTGGCCGCTTCATCAAGTAAAGAGATTTCTCCCAGTGTTATATTCTCATTTTCTCCTATTTGATCAATTAGAGTTGTAACGTATTTAACAAGTCTATCTATAGACTTTTTCTTAAAGATTTGAGTATTGTACTCAAAAGAGCAATTGAGCTCGTCTTCGTTTTCTCCAATATGAAAGATTAAATCAAATTTGGAAGTTGTTTTTTCAAAATCTAATAATTTGACTTGCAAATTCCGAACTTTTGACGCTGTCTGATCAATGTTATTTAATGAAATTAATGTATTGAAAAGTGGGTTGCCGTCATTTTCTTTATTTAACTCCAAATTCTCAATAATCTTTTCATAAGGAAACTCCTGATTATCGAAACATTTTAGGGTCATTGAACGTATATTTTGTAGGTATTCAGTAAAGCTATTTTTGCTTTTAGGATGAATACGTATCGGCAATGTATTTACAAACATTCCGATAATTTGCTTCAAATCAGAATGTCTTCGCCCCGCCACCGGAACACCAATAACGATATCATCAGAACCTGTCAATTTTGCTTGTAACACGCCGAAAATTGCAATTAATACTGTAAAAAGTGAAGATTCGGTGTTTTTACAAATTTTGTCCAGAATGACTTTCCTAGTTTTATCAATTTTAAAGGAAACACTGCTGCCTTCAAAGGATACCTGTTTAGGTCTATTATAATCTGAAGGAAGTGCTATGCTCTTTTCAAATCCTTCTAGTTCCTGCAACCAAAAAGTTCGCTGTTTTCCTAAATTTTCTTGATTTTCATGGCTATAATACCAATTTGCATAATCCCCATATTGCAAATGAAGATCTGGCAGCTTGGCCCCCGAATACAGAGACATCAAATCTTTAATAAAAATCTGACAAGATATACCATCAGTTACAATGTGATGAATATCAATCAATAGAACGAATTTGTTAACAGCTAACGCTATTAAATTAGCCCTTAACAAGGGTGCCTTTTCCAATTGAAAAGGCTGGGAAAAAGTATTTATGACTCCCTTTATATCTTCCTCTGAGCTTTGGAAGTAACCTAGTTCAAAATTAAAGTTCTCTAAAATCTTCTGAACCGGCTTATAATGTTCATCTAAGATAAAGCAGGTGCGTAAGATTTCATGTCTATGAATTAATTCTATAAATGATTTCTCAAGTTTTTCTTTATCTACTACTCCTTCCATTTCAATAGCAAGAGGAATATTATATGCTATTGAATCTTTCGCCATTTCTTGAAAAACATACATTCTTTCTTGGGAGGGCGTCAAGACGATTTCAGATAGATTATCAGATTTAGGGATTCTTACAAATTGTCTTTTTTCTTCGGTATGAGTCTGTAAGTAATCAATAAGTTCTTGCTTATATTCCCTTATATCATCGAGAAATAAAGCTTCATCTACTTTTTCTGGAATACTTAACTTAAGATTGTTGCTGGCAACACTAATCCGTACATCCAACTCCTTTAATTTTAATAATAATTCTTCCATTTTTATTTTCATTATATCACTGCTTCTTTACGTAATATTCCCGTATTTTCAGTTTGCCTTTTATAAAAGCATTTATTTACTATTACCTCTTTACGATATGTTTGACTGTTTCTTAATCTGCGCTATTTTTAAAATATTGACATCTAAAGTACATGATGATTTTACTTCAAGAATATCTTTTTTGACCTTGGATGGGTTATACTTTCGAAGTAACTTAGGGTAAACACAGCAAGGGATTCTTTTCTGTGTGTAAAGTTCCCTAAGCTTAATTAAATATTTTGAATAACTAGATTCCCTGATACATCCTGGGGAATGAGATATAGTCAGCAATGATATCCCTGAGATGGGACATTAAATTTTAATTAAATAACTGCTTCTTTACGTGCTATTGATTCATTCTTGGTTTGATCTTTATCCAACCATTTATGTATCTCTAATACTTCTGCAACCTCTTTAATTGTTCTTTTATTAAAAATCTCACTTAACTTTAAAGTAATGCTAAAATACTCATTGATAATATTGGCAATCTGAATTCCATTTAATGAGTGTCCTCCCAGATCGAAGAAATCAGTATTCACTCCAATGGCTTCCTGATCGATATGCAATACCTCTGACCAGATAGCGACCAGTTGTCGTTCGGTATCATTACTC
>Ga0316189_10000666_pt1 | contig 34293 bp, 26 predicted proteins | sample LowCovwburrow_MG_FD_204930 | JGI IMG/M metagenome (GOLD analysis project Ga0316189, IMG submission 204930) | Coastal sediment microbial communities from Maine, United States - Lowes Cove worm burrow | ecosystem: Environmental > Aquatic > Marine > Coastal > Sediment | place: USA: Maine...
TGAGCCTCGGCCGAGCCGACGCGGACCGATGAGGTCCGGCGGGCGCGCGCGGGACTTTTGCCACGGCGTCGTAGGCGGTCCGGGCTTGCCGGGCCGCCTTTAGGCGTGCGAAAACCGATCGCAGAAGATGAGTGACGCCGACACCCTCGGGGTGCTGACCGCAGTTCTCTGCCTTATAGGCAGCATGTTCTTCTCAGGGTCGGAGACCGCAATCACCTCCCTGGACGACCGCCGGACCCGGCGATGCGTCGAAGAGGGGGGCTTTCGCGGGCGAGTCCTCAAGGCCTGGGTTGAGCACCCCGTCAGGGTCCTGTCGACGATCCTGATCGGCAACAACATCACCAACACCCTGATGGGCGCGGTGGTCACGGCGATCGCGATCCGTCACCTCGGCGACGGTCCGAACGCCGACTATGCGGTCGCCTTCGCGGTCACCGTGACGACGGCGCTGCTCCTGATCTTCGGCGAGATCACGCCCAAGGCGATCGGTCGGGTCTTCGCCGACAAGGTCTCGGTCCCCGCGCTCTGGCTTATCAACCTGCTCTCGCGGGTGCTCTGGCCGGTGCTCTGGGTCGTCACGCGGATGACGAACCTGATGATCAACCGGCTGATCACAAGCTCGGGGACGGGCGTGATCAACCGAGTGACCGCCGACGAGATCGGCTACCTGGTCGATGTCGGCCACCGGGAGGGGTCGATCCGCGCCGGCCAGGCGGCGCTCCTCCAAGGGATCATCCGCTTCGAGGACAAGATCGTCCGCGACATCATGGTCCCGAGCGATCGGGTGACCGCGGTCAACCTCGCCTGGCATGTCGACCGGATCCGCGAGATCGCGATGCGCAGCGGTCATAGCCGGATGCCGGTCTTCGACGGGGACATCAACAACATCGTCGGCATCCTCCACATCAAGCAGCTCGTCGGCGAGCCCGACTCGGGCACGGTCGAGCGGATCACCCGCTCTCCTGTCTTTATCTCTGAGTCGCTGCGCCTCCACGATCTTCTGCAACGCTTTCGGGAGCAGCGGGTCCATCTGGCGATCGTCGTCGACGACTCGGGGGACACGGCCGGCGTCGTCACCCTCGAGGACGTGCTCGAGCAGATCGTCGGCCAGATCTTCGACGAGAGCGATCGGGCGCCGCCCTCGTCAGGCCAGGAGCAGGCGGGGCTCGCTCACTTCGACGGTCAGGACACCCTGACGACCGTCGAAGAGCGGCTCGGGTTCGAGATCGAGGAGGAGATCGAGGGCGTCGTCAGCGTCGGCGACCTGCTCACCCACCTCGCAGGGCAGATCCCGATCGCGAGCTCCGTCTTCGTCTGGGAGGGGCTGCGCTTCAAGGTCCTCGCGGCGGATGTACGCCACGTGATCCGGGTCAGCGTCGAGCAGGTCGAGGTTGAGGTCGACGACGACGACGACGACTGAGCGCCTCCATCATCGCGCCAATCAGCGGCGCCGCTCCATCGTCGCGCTAGCCCGCGGCACCGCTCCATCGTCGCTAGTCCGCGCCCCGGGTCCATCGTCGCGCTAGCCCGCGCCCCCGCGGTGCAGAGCGAACGCGGACGGAGCAAGGCAGGATGGCGGAGCGCTCCGGCGGAGCGCTCCGGCGGAGCCCGCAAGAGCGCTTGGTTGGAGCGCCCGCGAGAGCGCTCCTGGCCTCTGCTCAGTGATCTGCGCTGTAGTCCCCGAGGTAGCGAGCGAGCGCCCATGCGGGGAAGGTCTGGCGGTAGAGCCGGTAGTCGAGCACGGCGGTGTTGAAGAACACGCCGCTCGGGCGTTCTTCGGGCCAGCTCCCATCCGCGTCCTGGGTCCTGCAGAGGTAGGCGACGCCGCGGGCGATCGCCTCATGGCCCGCGCTGTCCTTCGGCGGGGTGCAGAGCATCAGCGTGAGCACCGCCCATGCTGTCTGAACGACCAGGCTCGGCTCCTCAGGTGGGAGCTGGATATCCGCGCCCTCGACGACGCCGCGGTAGCTCTCGGCCCAGCCGCCGTCCGGTCGTTGGGCGCGGCAGAGCCAGCGACGGCCCCGGGCGAGGGCGGGGTGGTGCCCGTCGAGGCCGCAGGCGTGTAGCGCTGCGATCGCGAAGAAGGTCCCATAGGTGTAGTTGACCCCCCAAAAGCCGAGCCAGCCGCCGTTGGCGTCCTGCGCCTTGAGGAGGAAGTCACGGCCGCGCCCGATCGAGCGTTCGAGCTCCTGCTCGAGCTCCCGCGGGAGGGCGCCGCGGAGGGCATCGCGGGCGCAGACCAGGCCGCGGACGCACGATGCGGTGCACTCCGCGTAGGAGTACTCGAGCATGCAGTTGCCGTACATCTCCGCGGGGTTGAAGTGGCGGATGAGCATCGAGCCGCGGCGCGCCTCGTAGGAGCCGAAGCCTCCGTCGTCGTTCTGCCGCTGGAGGATGAAGCGGATCGCCGCGATCTGGCGAGCCTGGCCGAAGCTAGAGCTGTCCGTGAGGCCAGCCTCTTGGGCGCGGAGGAGCGCCTCCAAGGCCTCGGCTGTGCAGTCGCTGACCGGCCACGGGTGGTCTTCGGTCGCGAAGCCCCAGCCTCCCGAGGCGGGCGCGCGGTGGTGTCGGGCGCCATCGGTGATGTCGGCGAGGAGCTGGGCCTTGGGCAGCCAGGCGCAGGCGTCCGCGACGAGATCGGCCGCGGTCGTGCTCGGCGGCCCTTCGCAGGCGGCCTGGACGACGAAGGAGGTGTCCCAGATGTCCGAGCGCGCGCCGACGATCCGCATACCCTCGTCGTCGTCCTCCCAGACCCAGTACTCGAGGCCCTGGAGCACCGCCGGCAGCTCTGGGTGCTCGGCGTCGCGGGAGGCGAGGGCGAGGGTGAAGAGGAGGCCGTTGACCGGCGAGAGGCAGACATAGCCGGTCGAGCGGATCTCGAAGAGGATGTGCTCGAAGGCGTGGTCGAGGGCCCGCTTGCGGAGGAGCTTGGGCGAGAGTCGATCGACCACCCGGAGGCCGGTGAAGGCGGCCCGAAGCGCGGCGTTTGGCGCCTCGAAGAGGTCGGTGATCGCGATCGAGTGGCGGTAGTCGTCGAAGGGGACCTCGGTGTAGCCCTCTGGGTAGAGTTCGTCGCGGATCGCTGCGAGCAGCGGATCGTTGTCTGCCTTCACCCGCGCGCCGTAGACGTAGGAGAGCCCGAGGTAGATCAGGCGCATGTGACAGTAGAGGCGCCGCGGGTGGAAGGGCGAGGCCTCGGGGAGGAGCCAGATCTCTGGGACGATCGGTTGGACGCTCTCCCAGGGATAGAGGCCGAGGAGGGCGAGCCAGGCCCGCCCCCAGGTCGGCAGGACCACGGGGCCGCCGTGGTTGTAGATCCAGCGCAGGGCGCCGTTGACCAGGGGATCGTCCGCGGGGGCGCCGAGGAGGCGGAGGGCGATGTAGGCGAGGGTGGTGTGGAAGAGGAAGGACTCGCTGTCTGGGTGCATCCCCCAGCCGCCGTCCTCGCGGACCTGGAGCTCAAAGCTCTGGCGGATCCTGCGCTGCCGCTCTTCGCCTATCGGCTTGCCGAGGATGTGCATCGTCATCACGTACTGGGAGACCAGCATCGTGTTCCAGATGACCTCTCCGGCGAGGGCTCCGTTGTCCTGCTGGACCGAGCGGAGGTGCTTGAGGGAGCGCTCGTAGTGGGTCGCGGCGCTGCGGAGCAGGTCCGCGTCAGGGCTGGCGTCGACGTCGACGCCGACCGCAGAGTGGGCGGGGTTCGTCATGCGTGGTCTTCCTGAGGGCTCACGTCGCCAGGGGCGAGGCGCGGTCCGATCAAGGGGTCTTCTTGAAGATCAAGAAGTGTTGGTGGGGGAGAAACTTCTCTTGGCGATCGAGGGCGAAGCCGGCGGCCTTGGCCTCGGCCTCGACCGCGTCGACGGAGCTGCGGAACTTGGGCTCGGGCGCGCCCGAGTCGGCGGGGGGGGTCGCCTCGGGACGGAAGCCGATGATCACCAGGAGTCCGCCGGGCTTGAGGGCCGAGTTGAGCCGCTCCAGGTACTGGATCCGATCGCGGATGTACGGGTAGGTGTTCGACATGAAGACCATGTCGATCTCCCCGGCGGGCAGCGCTGGGTCGTCGTAGAAGGCGAGGTGGGGCTCGATGTTGGGTGTTCCCCAGGACTCCCGGTTGCGCTCGATGTGCTCGCGGAAGGTGTCGTCGACGTCGACCGCGTAGACCTTTCCGGCCGGGACCTCGTGGGCGAGACGACGCGAGAAGTAGCCGGAGCCCGCGCCGATGTCGGCGATCACCCCGTCCTTCGCCTCGATAGCCAGGCTCCGGACGACGCGATCGGGCATCGCCCAGGCGTCGCGCTCGTCCCGTTCAAACTCGGCGATCATCGCCTCTGGATCTGCGTAGTGCTGGGGTAGACCGTCCTTCGGAGGACACCCTGCGCCGATGACGAGGACCAGCAGAGACACGCAGGCGGCTGCCGTGTGGAGGAGCGCCGAGCCTCGTGATCGAACCATGGCCACAGGGTATGCGCGCGCTTGATGCCTGTGAAGTCCCATCGGCGGCGCTTGTCAGGTATGCTCCCGCCGCCGTGACCTCCACCACTCCCGTACCCAGCCGAGCCGCCCGGCGTAGCGCCGTCGGTGACCGGCTCCTCGCCGACGTTGGCGCCCTGTGGAGCGCTCTCCCCGTCGAGTGGCCGCGGCAGCCGCGTCCCTCCGAGGAGAAGCTCGCAGAGGGGGAGGAAGAGCTGCCGGGGTGGGGCTGGCGCGTGCGCCATACCTTCGCCGCCCTCCTCCTGCGGCCGCGGCAGAGCTTCGCCCACGTCCAGGAGCCCGTCTCCCATGCGGCGGTGCTCGGCTTTTTGGCGACCGTCCGCCTGCCGCTGTGGATCGTGATCGTCGCTTTGGTCGGCGTTCAGGCGGCGATCGGCGGCGGCGGGACGACGACGTTGCGGCCGATCGATGAGCTCCTCGATCCGCTCCTGGCGCAGGTGCTCTCGACCTGGCTGCTGCTGATGGTCCCCGTCGGTCTGCCGCTCCTCTACTTCTTCTCGGGGATTCTCACGCACGTCGCCCTCGCCCTGACCGGAGGAGCTCCGCGCTCGATCGCCGCGACGATGCGGGCGACCGGCTATGCTCTGGGGGCGCCGCTAGCGGTGATGTCCGTCGCCGAGGTGCCCCTCTACCTCGGTCTCCTCGGCAGCGTGCCCTACCTGGTCCTCCTCGGGCTGATGGCGCTCCTCTTCTTCCATCAGCTCGCGCACGCGCTCGCCGGGACCCATCGTATTCCGTTCATCCGCGGGGTGTTGGTCGGCCTCGTCCCGCTGGCGCTCTTCATCGGCGCCGCCGCCGGGAGGGCGCTCTTCCTCCTGCCGGAGCTGCCCGGATGGACGCCGCCGATGGCCAGCCCCTACCTGCTGCCGTAGGAGCGTGGTGACGGTCCGCTGGCCAGAGGCGGTCGGAGAGCGACTGACCCTGACCTGGTCGGGGGAGGGGGCCGCGTCGGCGATGGTCGAGGCTGCGGCTGAGCGTTACTTTGAGCTCACTGGGGTGCTCGCTGCGGCCCACACCCTCGGTGTGAGCCCGGTGCTCTATCGCCGCACAGATCGCGGTGCAGGGGTCTTCGTCGGGCCGGCCAAGGTCAGCGTTGGGATCGTCGACCTCCGCCGTCGGTGCGCGGCGATGGTGCTCGACTGGCGGGCTGAGGAGAAGTCTGGGCGTGCTGAGATCATCTGGTGCTGGCGAGACTCGGGCGGGCGCTCGGTGACGATCCCGGAGGCCGCGAGGATCGGCATTCTCGCGCTCGATGGTCCGCGCATCCCGGTTCGGGATCGCAGCTCGACGTGATTCATAGTCGCGGCGATTGAGCCCGAGGATGCTCGAGCCCTCGTTGGCCCGAGGACGTCGCGAGACGCGGCCGAACAAACCCGGAGCTGCGACAGGCGGTGGAGGGGCTGTCCAAAGGGAAACCGGGGACAACACGGGCTGAGCAGGGGCGGGGGGGAGTATCCAGCGGGCTCGCATGGATAGGGGAGTCGTCACTCGATCCTATCGGACCGCTTCGCCGTCAGTCGTGCCGCACGTCCGGAGCTGTGCGTGGCCCTGGCGACCCGCATCCTTCCCGCGCATCCTTCCCGCGCTAGCCCTTGGCGGGCGCCTCGGCGGCCTCCTCGGCGGCCTCCTCGGCGGCTGCTGCGGGCGCTGCAGCCCCCTCGCCGTCGACCCCGAGGACCGACTGGATCGCGGTGTTCAGCCCCGAGAGGTCAGTCGGTGCGACCGCCGAGAAGCGGACGCCGTTGCGCCCGTCGGCGAACATCAGGGTCCGGCTCTGGGTGATGTTGTAATACTCGTCGAAGGCCTTGTTGCCGCCGTCCTCTTCGAGCGCAGGGATGACGACGGGGATCGAGATGTCGAGCTCCTCGCGCATCGCCTTGATCTTGGCGATCAGCTCCTCGCGGGCCTCGGTCGGGGTGACGCCCTTGCCGTCGCGGATCGCGGCGATGACCCCGAAGGCCTTGACCTTGTCCTCGCCGTACTTCTTGACGACCGCGTCGATGTTTTGCAGGTCGTTGCGGAAGTCGGCGTCGTCGACATCGCCGATCGCCATGATCTTGGGGCTGTTGCCGTAGCGACAGACCTGACAGTATTCCTCGCCGCTCTCACAGTTGGTGATCTGGAACGCGCGGAGCTTGCCGCCGACCCCTAGGCCGGAGTCGGCGAGGACGCGGTTGTCGACCGGCTTGGCGGCCTCCTCGACCTGGACGGGGGCGCTCTTGTCGGCCGTAGCGGGCGCAGCCTCGGCCGCAGCGTCCTTGTCTGCTCCGGGTTGGGGTGCACCGCAGGCGACGAGGAGGGTGGCCAAGAGCGTCAGGGATGTCTTCTTCATGGTTTTCTCCAGGGGACCGGCAGCAAGCATGGACCCGGACGGCCCAAGATTCCAGCCCTGCGGCGGCAGGCGAGGTGTCGTAGCGACGAGAGCGTCTCTGATCTCGGATCGAGATGGTCCGGTTGTGCCGCCGTGGCAGGGGGTCGTACAGGCGCGGGTTCTCAGGCGTCGACGAGGGGGGCGTCGGTCTGGTTATGGCCGGTCGTCGATGCCCCCTACCTTGGCGGCCTGGACGAACCATCGCGAATGGCGGATCTGTGCGCCCGGGTTCGCCGGTTCGCGGGGGATGATGCGAGAATGGCAGCGAGAGGGCGGTGGGGGGAGTTGAGGACGGTTCGGGGCCGCCGCGTTGTGCGGGGTAGCCGGGGCGTTGGACGCCCGTGGGACCGGCGCCGCTGGGTTATAGTCGCCGCCGATGTCGAGTTCTCGGCGCTCTTTCCTGGTTACGACGGGGCTCGCCTCCGCCGGGGCCCTCCTCCCGCGGTCGCGGGCCTGGGCGGCACCGGCGTTTCGCGAGCCGGCCGCAGATTCGGCGCCGTCCCCTGCGTCCCAGACCGAGGCGACCCTCGCGGTCTCCCGGCTCCTCGCCGACGAGGCCCTCGCGAAGCGGGCTGTCGAGGTCGCCGAGAAGGCTGGGGCGACCTACGCCGACGCCCGCCTGGTTCTCTGGGCCCGCGAGCGCGTCAGCGTCCGCGACGACCACATCTCCGGGGTCGGCGCTGGGGATGAGTACGGGATCGGCGTGCGGGTGCTCGTCGACGGGGCCTGGGGCTTCGCCGCCTCCTCGGAGCTCGATCGCCGGAGCGTCGAGGGGCTGGCGAAGAAGGCCGTGGCGATGGCCCAACGTAACGGTCGCCTACGACGGTCGCCGATCGAGCTCGCGCCGACGCCGGTCGTGACCGGAACCTGGGTCGCGCCCTTCGAGGTCGACCCCTTCACGATCCCGCTCCAGGACAAGGCCGACATGCTCCTCGGGGCAGCCCAAGCGGCGCTCCGAGTGCCCGGCATCTCCCACGTCAGCGCGTCCCTGACGATCGTCCGCGAGGAGAAGCTCCTGATCACCAGCGAGGGATCGCGGACCCATCAGGTCTTCTTCCGGACGATGCCTGGCCTGACCGCGAGCGCGGTCGACGTCCGTCAGGGCCGCTTCGCCTCGCGCGATCACGAGGTCGCGCCGATGCTCGCCGGCTGGGAGCACGTCGTCGGCGCGAAGCTGGTCGACGAGGCCCCGCGGATCGCCCAGGAGGCCCTGCAAAAGCTCCACGCCGCGACCGTCGAGCCGGGGCTCAAGACCGTTATCCTCGCGCCGAGCAACCTCTGGCTGACGATCCACGAGAGCATCGGCCACTCGACCGAGCTCGACCGAGCGTTAGGGATGGAGGCGAACTTCGCCGGCACCTCGTTCATCAAGCCCGAGACCACCGGCGACCTGCGGATCGGCGCGGAGAGGGTCAACTTCTTCGCCGATCGTACCCAGGCTGGCGGGTTGGCGACGACCGCCTGGGACGACGAGGCGGTCGCGGCCCAGCGCTGGCCTATCGTCAAGGACGGGATCCTCGTCGGCTGGCAGACCACGCGCGAGCTCGCGGGGGCGATCGGCGAGAAGGCGAGCCGCGGCTGCTCCTACGCCGACTCCTTCGGTTCGATCGCCTTTCAGCGAATGCCCAACATCAGCCTCCAGCCCGGGACCGAGGGCTACACCACCGAGGATCTGATCAACGCCACCGACGATGGGGTGTTGATCACCGGGCGTGGGAGCTGGTCTATCGACCAGCAGCGCTACAACTTCCAGTTCGGCGGCCAGACCTTCTGGGAGATCAAGAGCGGTCGTCTCCGCCGGCCGCTGCGGGACGTCGCCTACCAGGCGAACACGATCGAGTTTTGGAGCTCCTGTGACATGATCGGCGGTCCTGGCACCTATCGCCTCGGAGGCTCCTTTAGCGACGGCAAGGGGGAACCAGGGCAGATCAACGCGGTGAGCCACGGCTGTCCGCCGGCGCGCTTCAAGGCGAACGTGCTCAACACCGGGGGTGGAAAGTGACGCTCCTCAGCAAGAAGAAGGCGCAGTCGATCGCCAAGGCGGCGATCAAGGCGAAGACCGTCGACGCGATCGCGGTGTCGATCACGTCGGAGAGCAGCGGCTATCTCCGCTTCTCGCAGAACCAAGCGGCGGCGACCGGCGAGACCGAGCGCCTCGACGTGTCGGTGACCGCGACCAGCGGCGATCGCTCGGCGGAGGTGACCGGAACCTATGTCGACGACGCTGGCCTCAAGGCGCTCGTCGGTCGGGCCGAGGCCCTCGCCAAGCTCGCGCCGAAGAACCCGGAGAACATGCCGCCGGTCGGAGCGCAGACCTACCTCGCGGTCGACGAGGAGGACGCGACGACCGCGAAGATGGGCGCCGAGGAGCGCTTTGACCTGACGCGGAAGCTCCTCCGCGTCGCCAACAAGGCGCGCCTCGACGCGGCCGGGATGGTCTCGCATCGGCATCGAGCGGTCGCGATCGGTAACAGCGCTGGGCTCTTCGCCTATCACCCGGCGACCAGCGTGTCGCTGAGCATGACCTGTCGGACCCGCGACGGCACCGGCTCGGGGTGGGCGGCGGCGATCGAGCATCAGATCGCTGGGATCGATCCGGCCGCGGTCGCCAGTCGGGCGGCGGAGAAGGCAGAGCTCTCCCAGGACCCGGAGGCGATCGAGCCCGGCGCCTACACGGTGATCCTCGAGCCCCAGGCCGTCGCCGAGCTCCTCCAGTTCCTCGGCTGGTCGCTCGATCGCCGCAGCGCCGACGAGGGCCGCAGCGCCTTCGCCAAGCCAGGCGGCGGCACACAGATAGGCGAGGCGCTCTTCCACCCCTCGATCATCCTCCGCTCCGACCCGTCGGCGCCGGACCATCCGTCCTCGCCCTTCGCTGGCGACGGTCAGGCGCTGCCGAAGACGACGTGGATCGACAAGGGCGTGCTCAAGAGCCTGTCGACCTCGCGCTACTGGGCCAAGAAGAGCGGCGTCGCTGCGCTGCCGCGGCCGCGCTCGTTCATCCTCGAGGGGGGCTCGAAGACCGACGAGGAGCTGATCCGAGGGGTCGACGACGGGATCCTGGTGACCCGCTTTTGGTACAACCGGATGCTCCAACCGCAGTCGATCCTCGCGACCGGGTTGACCCGCGATGGCACGTTCCAGATCAAGGGGGGCAAGATCTCCAAGTCGATCAAGAACCTCCGCTACAACGAGAGCCCGCTGACGATGCTCAAGAACGTCCTCGCGCTCGGGACCCCGAAGCGGGTCGCACTCGAGGGCCAGACCGTAGTCGTGCCGACGATGGTCGTCGGCGGGTTTGCGTTTTCGAGCCTGAGCGACGCTGTCTGAGGCTGCGAAGGAGGATTACCGCCGCTTTCTTGCTGTCTCCGGGGTGGGGGAGGATGATATCCTACATTCTCCCACAACGGAGCCTATCGGTATGATCGAACGTCGCTCTCAGCGCAGCACCATCCCTTGGGAGGCGGCTAGCCTCTACCTGAAGTCCATCTCTGAGAACACGGGGCTCCACACCGTGGTTCTCGCCTCCAAGCAGGGGCTCTCGATCTCGGGGGTCGGCGAGCAATCGACCGCCCTCGCGGCCGTAGCTCCGCTCGTCGCCGAGGAGCCTGCGAACCTCCAGGCCGAGCTCCTCCAGGGGATCACCTCAGGTGAAGAGGTCCAGATCTGGCGGGTTCAGGTTCGCGGTCGTCCCTTCTACCTCGCGGCTCTCGGCGAGCCGAACCAACTGACCGAAGAGGTCCAGTTCACGATCGATCGGATCTTCGGCAGCCCCGTCGAAGCCCTGCCGAACTGAGCCAGGCGATTTGGGGGGACGCATGGGATGGGCGGCGCGTGCGTCGTCCGTCGCCATGTCATCCAGAGCGCGCTCGGCTCGGCCAGAACGGCTCGGCCAGAGCGTTCGCCGCCAGAACGGCTCGGCCAGAGCGTTCGCCGTCAGAACGGCTCGGCCAGAGCGTTCGCCGCCAGAACGGCTCGGTCAGAGCGTTCGCCGCCAGAACGGCTCGGTCAGAGCGGCTCGGCTCGGCTGCGTCAGAGCGTTGGCCGCAACCAGGACGCTCTCCGCTGAAGAGCCTTTCGCCATAGGCCGAGACGGACTCCGCGGCGGCATCATCTGTCTCACGTTCTCGGCCGGTCTCGGCCGGTCTCGGCCGGTCTCGGCAAACTGCCTCCTACGGCTCGGGGAGCCGCCAGTCGATCGGCTCCAGGCCGAACTCATCGAGGTGGCCGTTGATCGTCGAGAAGGGCTTCGAGCCGAAGAAGCCGTTGCGGGCGGAGAGCGGCGAGGGATGGGTCCCGAGGATCACTACGTGATGGTCGGCGACGAGCTTCGCCTTCTTTTTGGCGAAACCGCCCCAGAGGACGAAGATCATCGGCGCTCTGCGCTGGCTCAGCGCCTTGATCACGGCGGTCGTGAACTTCTCCCAGCCCTTGCTCTTGTGGGAGTTGGGCTTGTGGGCGCGGACCGTGAGGACCGCGTTGATCATCAGGACGCCCTGCTGCGCCCAATGGACGAGGTTGCCGTGGCTAGGCCGTGGGTAGCCGAGATCGCTCTCGAGCTCCTTGTACATGTTGACTAGCGAGGGGGGCGTCTTGATCCCCGGCTTCACCGAGAAGGAGAGGCCGTGGGCCTGACCGTCGTCGTGGTAGGGGTCCTGGCCGAGGATGACGACCTTGACGTCGTCGAAGGGGGTGAGCTCGAGGGCGGTAAAGACCTCATCCTCAGGGGGGAAGACCTCTTCGTTCGTCCGCTCCTCGGCGAGGAAGGCGTCGAGATCTTTGAAGTAGGGCTTGCTCAGCTCATCGCCGACGGCATCGCGCCAGCCTTGGGGGAGAGTCATCGACATCGTGCGCTCCTAGGGGGTAGAGACCGCGCTCCGTGCCCGCGCGACCATAGCAAAAGTCCCGCCTTCGCTCGCCCATCGCCGCCGGAGCGTTTGAGCCCGGGCAAGACTTGCAGGGCCGTCCCTGCAAGTCCTGTCGGGCTCAAACGCGCACGGGCTCCTCAAGACCTGCTAGAGGGCATTGACCGCGCCGGCGATCAGCGCGACCCCGTAGCCCGTGCCACGGTTCTTCGGGAAGGCCGGGCCGGCGAGGTCGATGTGGGCCCACTTTACGTCGGTGTCCTCGATGTGCCAGTAGATGAACTGGGCGGCGCAGGCGGTCTGGGCGTTGTTGCGGCTGCGGACGGAGTTGCACATGTCCGCGACGGCGCTCTCGAATTCGCCCTTGTAGAGCTCAGGGGCGAAGGGCATCGGGTGGCAAAGGTCTCCGGAGGTCTTGCCAGCGCTGACAAAGGTCGCCTCGAGCTCCTCGTCATTGCTGATCAGCGCGCCGTGGGCGAGACCCGTGGCGACCATCTGCGCGCCGGTGAGGGTCGCGGCATTGATGATGGTGTCGGCCTTGAGGACGCGGGCGGCGTAGGAGACCCCTGAGACCAGGCACAGGCGCCCCTCGGCGTCGGTGTTGTTGATCTCGACGGTCTTGCCGGAGTGCATCGTCAGGATGTCATCAGGCTTGTAGGCGGCCGGGCCGATGGCGTTCTCGGCGAGGCAGAGGATCAGGGTGACCTTGTGCTTGGTCTTCCCCTCGACCAGGACCTTGAAGGCGCCCAGGACCGCTGCAGAGCCGCCCATGTCGCACTTCATGTTGGACATGTAGCCGTGGATCTTGAGGTTGAGGCCGCCGGTGTCGTAGGTGACGCCCTTGCCGACGAGGGCGATGTGGCGGCCGCTCGCGCCGCGCCCCGGGCTGTAGGTGGCGATGAAGAGGCGCGGGGCCGAGACCGCGGCGCGGCCGACCGCGTGGACCCCGTTTAGCCCCTGCTTGAGCAGCGCGTTGCCGGTGATCTCCTTGATTCGGACGCCCTTGAGGCCGGTGAGGAAGGTGCGGGCCTCCTTCGCGTAGCTCGCGGGGTCGAGGTCCGTGGGCGGCATGTCGACGAATCGAGCGACGGAGCGGGTCGCGGCGACGGTGCTCTTGATCGCGGGCGTGACCTTGATCGGAGCGCCCTCTCGGTCGACCGCGACGATGGTGACCTTGAGCGTGGAGGGGTCGCCGCTCTTGGCCGTGAACTCAGGGAAGGCCCGGCCGACCGCGTTGGCGGCCGCGGTGTAGTGGCTCGGATCATCGAGGATGAGGATGATCGCGGCCTTCTTGCAGCTTCCGAGGTCGCCGGCAGGGATCACCCGTCGGATCGAGTCCGAGCGCGTCGGTGAGTTGTAGCGGGAGAGGGTGTCCGGAAGGACCCCGACGAAGACGCGGCCGGGCGCGGCGTTGGTCAGGCTGTTCGCGCTGGCCCCGAGTGTCCCGGGCTTCGCGATGGCGCCGAGCTTGACGACCACGTCGTGCACAACGGGGTCTAGGAGGGCCGGTAGGGCGTTCTTCGCGAACACGGAGGCGGCTGCGATGACGACGACAGCGTCGCTGCCCTTGATCGCGGTACGGACGGAATTGGAGAAGCTCAGGGTTGGCACTGCGCCGGGATTATGCACCAGGACCTCTAGGCTTGGGGTACCTGCTCATTGTGAGTCGACCGGATGCCAGCGTTGGCGGAGGGTGCCTCGGTAGGAATGGTTGCTTGCGCATCAATCTTCATAGGAGGCGTCATCACGGGGGGGCGATCTGCGACGACAAGGAAACTGCGGGAAGTACGGCTAGGGGCTCCTTGGGGGCCCTCTAGCGGCGGCTCGAAAGCGCGCCGCAGGTGGGGGCGGGCGGCCGCGGTTGGACGCCGCGGACCCCAAGCTACGACCGCCCGCTGGACGTCGGTCGTTGGGTTGCGACCGAAGTGCCGTGTTATGGTCCCGCCCCGGTAGAGGACGATCCCCTCCGCACCGAAGATTCACTGGGGATCGACCAAGCTGTGATAGCGTCAAGACCCGCATCCAGGTCGGCCTCAGCGCCGCCCACCGACGAATCCCGATGACGACGAGCAACGAACGGCCGCAGCAAAAGGATCCACTGATCGGTACGGTCTTCGCCGGCCGCTATTTGGTCGAGAGCCGCCTCGGCCGAGGCGGAATGGGCGTTGTTTACAAGGCCAGCCAAACGAAAGCCAACCGCAAGGTTGTGCTCAAGGTGTTGGCCCCAGACTGGATCGGCGATCCGGAGGCGCTCGCGCGCTTCGAGCGAGAGGCTCGGGGGCTGAGCGCGCTTCAGCACCCCAACATCGTCGCGATCCACGACTACGGATCCTTCGACGGGCGGGCGTACATCGTCATGGAGTACGTCGCCGGCGAGACCCTCGAGCGCTTCGTCAAGCGCCGCGAGCGGCTCAGCTTGGCGGACTTCGTGCCGATCGCCGCGCAGGTGCTCAAGGGGCTCGGAGAGGCCCACTCGCGCGGGATTATCCACCGCGACATCAAGCCCGCGAACCTCATGCTCTGCGAGCGCCAGGGGAGGGCGAACTACGTCAAGATCCTCGACTTCGGCCTCGCGAAGCTGGTGTCTGGCTCATCGGACATCACCAAGCAGAACGTGCTCGGGACGCCGACCTGTCTCTCTCCGGAGCAGATCAAGGGCGAGAAGCTCGACCAGCGCGTGGACGTCTACGCGGTCGGGATTCTCTTCTATTACATGCTCGCGGGGGTGATGCCCTTCGCCGCGGATAACGACGCGTCGATCCTCTACAAGCACGTGCACGAGGAGCCTGCGCCGTTGGCCAGTCACCTGCCGGAGGGCCACCAGGTCCCGGAGGGGGTCATCGAGCTCATCGAGCGCTGCCTCAAGAAGTCGCCGAGCAAGCGACCGCGGGACGCAAACGAGGTCGTCGAGGGGCTTATCGATCAGGTCCCCTTCTCGATGTTCAAGCTGCCGCGGGCCGAGCCGAAGCCGGCCGGCCACGAGGAGCCGCTCGACGAGCCCTATCAGGACACGTCGACCGGAGAGTACTCCGGGGAGGCGATCCCGGGGCCGCAGGACATCAGCATCGGCACCTTCGGCCGCTCCGATCCGTCGGGCTCGATGTCGCCACCGGTCACCTCCGGGACCTCGCAGAGCCTGGCCGTCGCGGCCGCAGCGGCGGCGGCGGCCGCCCAAGCAGCGTCGAACACGGGCTCGCTGGGGGCGAACCCGCTCGGACCTTCGGGCGTCACCGGCCAGCACTCGGCGATGGGCAACCCGATGATGAGCCCGATGGCGACCTATCCGCCTGGGTCGTTCCCGCAGCTCGACGCCCAGAACGATCGATCGCGCAACGGCGTGCTGCTCCTCGGCTTTGTCGCCCTCGCGGTGATCGGCGTGCTCGGCTACCTCGCCCTGACGCCGCGCGACAAGACCCCGGCGGAGATGCCGGCGGTCGCCGACGACGGCCTCGCGCGTCTGCAGTCGCTGATCAGCCGGGCCGAGAACAACATCGATCGCAAGCAGTACGGGCAGGCGCAGATCCTCCTCGACTCGTCGACCGAGGAATTCGCCCGTCACCCTGAGCTGATGGAGCAGGTCGCCGCGCTCAAGGACCAGATCGAGATCGGTCGACTCCTCGACAGCGGTCGCAATTACGAGCAGGTCGGCCAGAAGGACGAAGCCGTCAAGGCCTATCGCGAGATCCTCTCGCGCAACTCGGGCCATCAAGAGGCCCGTGAGCGGATCGCGTCCCTCATCGGCGCCTCGGCCGACGCCGCGCTCGGCTGGCTCTCGGCCTCCTCCTCGCCGATCGGCGGCGTCGTCTACATCGACGAGCAGGCTACCCCGCTGGGGCTGACCCCGCTCGATCCGCAGCCGATCGCGGCCGGGCCCCATCAGGTCTCGATCCGCCTCGAGGGCTTTCTCCCCTGGAAGAAGTCCGTGACGATCGAGGCCAACAAGACCTTCCCGATCAACGCTGAGCTGACCCCGAAGAAGGGCGTCCGCAAGCCGCCGCCGGTGCGTCCGGTGGCCGAGCCCGAGCCCGAGCCCGAGCCGGCGCCGGTCGTCAAGCCGAAGACGCCGACGCCGACCAAGAAGAAGAAAAAGAGCACCAAGCCATCGGCCAAGCCCAAGGGCAACGGCCTGATGCCCGTGAAGTGAGCTCCTCTGTCCCTGTGTCCCACGACTCCGCACCGAGCTTTGACATGCAACGTCTCATCCCCTCGCTCGTGACCGCTTCGCTCCTCCTCACCGGTCCCATCGTGCCCAGCGTCGCCCATGCTGCGCCCGCGGCCGAGGAGTCCTTCGACACGCTGACCGAGCAGGCCGCAGAGAAGTACAGCGAAGGGGACTACGATGGGGCGATAGCCCTCTTTGAACGGGCCTACGCCCTCGATCCAGAGCCGAACATCCTCTTCAACATCGGCCGGATCTACGAGGAGTCCGGCAACTACGAGGACGCGATCGTCTACTACGAGCGCTTTATCTCGGAGCCCCAGGTTGACCTCGACGCCAAGCAGGTGGCGCTTGATCGCCGAGACCTCGCCAAGGCGGTCGTCGAGATCCAGAAGAAGGACGCAGAGCCGCAGCCGGTTGAGACGACGCCGGCCGAGACGACCCCGCCGACCGAGACGACCCCGCCGACCGAGACGACCCCGGTCGAGCCTCCGGAGGAAGAGGCCCCGCCCAAGCCTCGCAACGTCCGGCCGATCGGCTATGCGTTGCTCGGGACTGGCGCTGCGGCGCTGATCAGCGGTGCGGTCGTCGGCGGCCTCGCCAAGCGCGAGGAGACGAACTTCAAGACGGCGACCAACCGCGAGGACGCGGACTTCGCCAAGGAGCGCGGTCAGAAGCTGGCGCCCGCGGCCGACGGTCTCTTCATCGCCGGTGGAATCCTCGCCGCGGCGGGGATCGTGATGCTCCTCGTGCCCCGGCGCGGGAAGAAGTCGGAGCGACGTGAGCGGGCGATGTTCGTGCCGCACGCGTCTCCCTCGCAGGTCGGCTTCGGCGTCACCGGGCGCTTCTAAATCCACCTCAAGAGCTCATCTGTCATGGCGCGACTTCCCCGTATGTTCACCGTGTGCTCCAACTTTTTCGGTCGCCATCGCATCGCACTGGGGCTCTCCGGCGCCCTTGTAGCGTCGCTCTCCGGCGCCTGCTCGGCCTCCCTGGACTTCTCCGAGTGCAGCAAGGACTCGGACTGCGACCGCTTCGACGGCGCCGAGCCGCTGCGCTGTGAGGACAATGTCTGCGTCGTCGCGATCTGCTCGGACAACCTGACCTGCGCAAACCTCGGTGATGATCAGCTCTGCGGTCTCGACGAGCTGTGCGTCGACGCGCTGCAGGTCCCCGGCTGCAAGTGGCTGGTTCTCCCAGGCGGCGAGGTCAACAACAAGCTGACCGTGATCGGAGCGGTCTACGACGGCTCCTCCGCGATCGGAGAGCTGGTCCGGGCGGCCTTCGTGCTCGCGGTCGAGGACTTCAACGCCGGCGCCTCTCTGGGCAACGGCAACCAGGTCGGCCTCATCGGCTGCGACAGCGGCGGTGACCTAGACCAGGCGAAGGACGCGGCGGTTCACCTCGCCGAGAACGTCGGCGTGCCGGCGATCCTCGGGCCCCTCGAGGACGACGCTTTCATCCACGTCGCCCAAAAGGTCAGCGTGAAGGCGGGCAACCTGATCTTCACGATGACCCCGACCGCGACCGCGCCGATCTCCTTCTCGGACTCCGGCATCCTCTGGCGGACGATCCCCGGCGCCGACTACCAGGGGGCGGCCATCGCCCAGCGGATCTCCGACGCTGGCTATGAGTCGGCGGTGATGGTCTTCCGCGGCGATAATTACGGGCTGGGGCTCTATCAGGCGCTGACCGTCGAGGTCGAGGGACAGCGGGTGATCGAGGGGGTCAAGAGCCAGTCACACCTCTCCTACGGGGTCGCCGAGGATGGATCTGGGCAGATCGAGACGCTCCTCAGCGGAAGCCCGAACCCCGACGTGATCGTCCTCCTCGGCGGTGATGAGGTCGGCGAGCAGCTGAAGAAGATCGTCGCCCTCGAGATCCTGCCGAAGCGGATCCTCATCTCGCACGCGGGCCTCCGCGGGGTGCAGTCGGCGCTCATCGAGATGGGCGACGCTGACTTCGCGGGTCGGATCGAGATGATCGCGCCCCTCTCAGCCCACCCGACCAACGCACCGTTGCTCTACGAGCGCCTCCAGGCGACCAGTAACGTCGTCCTCGGGGCAGAGGCTCCGCTCGCCTACGACGCCGCGATGACCACGTTGCTGGCGATGCGGGCGATCGACGGCGCAACGGCGATCACCGGACCGACGATCGCTCAGCGGATGAGCCGTCTGACCGGGGGCTCGCCGATCTCGTTCGGCGATATCGAGGGCTACAAGTTCGTCAAGTCGGCTGCTGACGCGCTCAGCCTCGGCAACACGATCGACGTCATCGGCACTAGCGGTGACCTGGCCTTTGAGCCGGAGTTCGGTCAGCCCTGCGGTCCCTTCGTCGCCTGGGGCTTTGACGATGTCGTGGTCCCGTTGCCCGAGCTTCGCAGCACCTTCACGGTGGACTGTCCCGAGGCGACGGGCTCCTGGAGCCCCTAGCGAGGGTCGCCGCAATGAAGAGCGCCCGGGAGCTGACGCTCCTGGGCGTTTTTGCGCGTGCCGGTGGAGGGAGGCGTTCTACGGCGATGCGGGCGCGACGGGAGGACGATGTTCGCCTCCATGACCGAGCGCAACGCTCCGCCGCGACCACAAAGAACGCCCGAGCGCAGGTGCACCCGGGCGTTGTGCCTCGTCCGTCGGCTGCGGCGGAGCGACCTCCTGCTCCTACGAGAAGAGGTCGGGATCCATGCAGGTCTCGTCGCCGCTCTGGATGATCTTGCCGAGGGCGATCGCCTGCGGCAGCAGCGACGTGGTGAAGAAGTCGAGGTTGAGCAGCTTGCCGCGGAGGTAGGGGCTCGTCCCCTCGGCCTCGATCTTGCGCTTGGCGATGACGGCCTGGTCGATCGCCTCGATACCGAGGAGAACGATGCCGAACATCCGCAGGAAAGGCGTCGCTTGGATCATCGCCGTCTCGACCTTGCGCGTGCGGCCGAGGTTCGCCAGGTGCATGGCCGTCGCGGCGAGCATCTGGACGACCTTGGAGAGGGCCGCCGACTGGGGGATGAAGCCGGCCTTGGCCGTGTCGCGGAGCGTGGCCTCGGTCGCCTGCATCCAGTCGATGAAGAGGGCGCCGGAGCCGACCCGCATCTTCCGACCGAGGAGGTCCATCGCCTGAATGCCGTTGGTCCCCTCGTAGAGCGACATGATCTTGGCGTCGCGGACGAGCTGCTCGACCGGGAACTCCTGGGTGAAGCCGTAGCCGCCGTAGACCTGGACGGCGATGGTCGCCATCTCATAGCCGACGTCGGTGCAGAGGCTCTTTAGGATCGGGACCAGGAGATCGACGCGACCGCTGAGTCGCTTGGCCTCGTCCGGATCCTGGCTGTGCTCGGCGAGCTCAGCGTAGAGGGCGAGGCGGGTGCAGAGCGCCCGCATCGTCTCGGCGTGCACCTTCATGAGCATCAGGTTCCGCCGGACGTCGGGGTGCTCGACGATGGCGACGCGCTTGGCGTCGGGGTTTTTCAGGTCGCGGAGCGAGGTGCCTTGGATCCGCTCGTTGGCGTAGGTGCGGGCCAAGTTGTAGGCCGAGGTCGCGATCCCCATGCCCTGTACGGCGACGCCGATCCGGGCCTCGTTCATCATCATGAACATCAGCTCGATGCCCTGGCGCTCCTGACCGATGAGCCAGCCGCGGCAGGGCGCCTTGGTCCCGAGCCCGAGGGTGCAGGTCGCCGAGCCGTTGATCCCCATCTTGTGCTCGATGCCGAGGACGTGGGCGCCGTTGCGGTCGCCTAGGGTGCCGTCCTTGCCGCTCCAGAACTTCGGGACGATGAAGAGCGAGAGCCCCTTGGTCCCAGCGCCGGCGTCCGGGGTGCGGGCGAGGACGAGGTGGAGGATGTTCTCGGTGAAGTCCTGATCGCCGCCGCTGATGAAGATCTTCTCGCCCTCGAGGAGGTAGACGCCCTCCTCGTCGGTCGGGGTCGCCTTGCATCGGTTGTCGCCGACGGAGGAGCCCGCGCCGGACTCGGTCAGGCACATCGTCCCGCCCCACTCACCGGCGAAGAGCTTGCCGGCGAAGAGCTCGCGCTGGCCGGGGGCTCCGTAGTGGAGGATCACCCGAGCTGCGCCAGCGGTCAGCCCTGGGTACATCGTGAAGGCGGTTGCGGCACCGCAGAACATCTCGCTGATCGTCGTCGCGATCGGGAAGGGAAGGCCGCCACCGCCGTGCTCGACGGGGGCCGAGACGGCGACCCAGCCGCCCTCGGTGATGGTCTTCCATGCTTCCTTGTAGCCCTTGGGGGTGGTGATGTTGCCGTCGCCGTCGAGGGAGCAGCCTTCGCGATCGCCGGGCCCGTTGATCGGGGCGAGCACCTCTTCTGCGATCCGCTTGGCCTCGCTGATGGTGGCCTCGTAGATCTCTCGGTCAAGGTCAGCGTAGGGGGCGAGATCCCCCATTGCTTCGTGGAGCTTGAACTGCTCAAAAAGGACGAAGCGGATGTCGTTCAGATCGGCGGTGTACCTGGTGCTGCTCACGCGGCCTCCTGGCCCGGCTAGCGGGTCCGTAAGCTTGCATACTTCGATGTCGGCGTAGCGTCCAGCGGACATCGTCAGCGCAGGTTGTCGCAGGTGGCATGAGCGGGGAGGCGTCGGCGATACAATCGAGCGCGCCCGCCTCTCCCCGTGCGCTTGCGCCCGCTGATGCCCGTCATTCTCCTCAACAAGCCCTTCCGGGTGCTGACCCGCTTCACCGATCCGAAGGGCCGGGCGACCCTCGCGGACTATGTCGACCGGCCCGGCTTCTATCCCGCGGGTCGCCTCGACTTCGACAGTGAGGGGCTCCTCGTTCTCACCGACGATGGGGCGCTACAGAATCGGATCAGCGACCCGAGGCACAAGCTGCCGAAGATCTATTGGGCTCAGGTGGAGGGGGAGCCGAGCGCGGATGCGCTCCGTACGTTGGCGGCCGGGGTCGAGCTCCGTGATGGTCGGAGCGCGCCAGCCGAGGCGCGACGCCTGCCTGCGCCGACTGTGTGGGAGCGAGACCCACCTATTCGCTATCGAGCGTCCGTCCCGACGACCTGGCTTGAGATCATTCTGCGCGAGGGGCGGAACCGTCAGGTGCGAAGGATGACTGCTGCGGTTGGGCACCCGACACTTCGGCTCATCCGCCAGGCGGTGGGGCCGTGGAGCATCGCCGGTCTGGCGCCCGGAGAGTGGCGTGATGCGTCTCCTGAGTCGCTCGCGGCGGTCGCCCGCGGAGGGGCTCAGCAGAGGCAGCAGAGGCGACGCAGGACCCCTCGGCGTCGCTAAGAGGGACGCGCGCTGCTCATGGGTCGTGCCCGTCAAGGCAGGTGCGCGCGGGTGAGACTTGCTTTTACCGTTTTCTCGGCCGTGATAGCGTCTCGTGGGTCACGCGAACCAGTTGCGCGAAGGCAGCGACGAAGTGAGCACGGATTCCGAGCAAGCGAGAGCGAGCGCGGTGAGAGAGCACGCGCCAGAGGAAGACGCCACCCCTAGCGACAAGCAGGGGACAGACGCGCCGTTGGCCGGAGTGTCTGCCGGAGTGTCTGCCGAAGTGTCTGCCGATCCACCTGTCGAGGTGTCCGCCGATCCGTCTGCCGAAGTGTCCGCCGATCCGTCTGCCGAAGTGTCCGCCGATCCGTCCGCTGCCGACGCCGCTGTCCGCGTTCCGGTGGCTCCACCGCTCCCCGGTCTCCCGAGCCTCAGCGGTCCGCCGAAGGTCGGCGCGCCGCTGGTGCCCCCGCTCTTCGGCGGCAAGCCGCCAGCGCCGTCGGCCGGAGATGCTCCCCAGGTGTCGTCAGCGCCGCCGAGCTTCGCGCCCGTGCGCCCGGGCTTCGTCCCGGGGAGCCCCGTGGCATCGTCTGTCCATCGGGACAAGAGCCGCCTCTCGGCGCTCCTCCAGGGGGCACGCGGAGCGGCGCGGGGCTCAGCCGCCCAGGCGATCGAGACCAGCGAGACCAGCCCTGCGCCAGAGGCGGAGGTCGAGGCGGAGGTCGAAGTCGAGGCGGAGGCGGAGGCCGCCGAGGCCAGCTTCGACGATGGCATGTTGAAGATCGACGATTTCGACGCGGGCGTCGGTCATGCGGACGACGACGTCGATCTCGGCGACTACTCAGACCACGAGGCGCAGAACGTCGAGGATGATCTCGAGGAGGGTCGTCCGGTGACAACGTCCTTCGACGTCGACCTCGGCGACGCGGCGGAGGGGTTTTCCGACTCCGGCATGCCCTCGGAGGGGACCGTCGTCACGGGCACGCCCGCGCCTGAGGAGCCCAAGACTGGACAGCTGACGCCCCGCCGCGACGCGCTTTTCGGCACGGTCCTCGCGGATCGCTACAGGGTCCTCGATCTCATCGGCAAGGGCGGGATGGGCAAGGTCTACCTCGCCGAGCACGTCGCGATCGGCAAGAAGGTCGCGATCAAGGTGCTCAGCCAGGCGTACTGCCACCGCCCCGATCAGGTGAAGCGCTTCCTCCGGGAGGCTCGGGCGGCGTCGACGATCGATCACGAGAACGTCATCGACATCACCGACTTCGGCGAGATGCCGAACGGCTCGGTCTTCTTCGCGATGGAGTATCTCCAGGGCGAGGATGTCAGCAAGCTCCTCCGCCGGCACGGTCGTCTCTCGTGGCCGCGGGCTCGGCGGATCATCCTCCAGATCTGTCGCGCCCTCCAGGCCGCCCACGGCCGCGGGATCATCCACCGCGACGTGAAGCCGGAGAACTGCTTCCTGATCACCCGCGGCGGTCGACGGGACTTCGTCAAGGTCCTCGACTTCGGCATCGCCAAGGTGGTCGACGAGGATCGCAAGGTCTCGCATACGCTGACCCAAGCGGGCGCGCTCATCGGAACCCCGGAGTACATGGCGCCGGAGCAGGTGACCGGTGAGGTCGCCGACCCGCGAATGGACATCTACTCCATCGGCTGCATCATGTATCAGCTGCTCACCGGGCGGCTGCCCTTCTCGGACAAGACGATGTTCGGGGTGCTGACGCAGCAGGTGAACATGAAGCCGCCGCCGCTGCGCGAGGTGGCGCCGGCGGCGGACATTCCGGAGGAGGTCGAGGCCATCGTCCTGAAGGCGATGGAGAAGACCAAGGAGGCCCGCTACCAGACGATGCTGGAGATGGTCGAGGCCATCGCCGCAGCGCCGCGAGGGACCGCCGGGAGCCACGGCGATCGGGCGATGACGATGGGGACGTCGAACCTCGCCGCGGCCGCGGCCGAGGCTCGGAAGATCGCAGAGGCCCATCTCGCGGGTCACGGCCAGGCTGGAACATCGGCGCAGAGCGGGGTCTCACCGCACCTCACGGGCGCTCACGCAGCGCTCAGCGCGAGCGCAGCGCTCAGCACGAGCACGGCATCGACAGGCGGGGCTTTCCCTGCCGGCCTCGGCGGAACCGGGCCCTATCCCAGCTTCGGCAGCGACTCTCAGCCGGGCATCGGCAGCTGGGATCAGGCGCTGGATCCCTCCACTACGGCGTCGATCCTCGCCGGTGATCCCAAGCTCCTCTTCCGCCTTGCGATCGGCCTCGGGGTCGTCGTCCTCGTCCTCTTGATCGTGCTCCTCTACATGCTCGTCGGGTCCTCGGACACCGAGGAGGAGGCCGAGACGTCCGCAGTCGAGATCACCGCCGGGGTCGTCGCCGGAGCCAGTCAAGGAGAGTCCGCAGGGGATTCGGCGGGCGCCGAGGCGGCCGCGTCCGCCGCGTCCGCGGCCGCCAGCACCGGTGATGACGGGACCAGCAGCACCACCGGGGAGAGCAGCACGACGACCGCTGCAGAGGCTGTGGCCGAGCCTGAGGTCGAGCCGGTCCCCGAGCCGGTCGAGCCGACGCAACGGCCGAAGAACGTCACAAAAAAGAAGAAGACCAAGGCGGTCGAGCCGGCGCCCTCAGGGATCGTCCTGCCGAACCTCGATCTGCGCGAGGTCTCTCAGGCGATGGGCAAGATCCAGTCGGACGTCGAGCGCTGCAAGTCGCAGTACTCGGATCCGGCGAAGGTGAAGATCGACGTCACCTTCTCGGGCGGGACTGGCAGGGTGACGAAGGCGGTGCCGGTGACGGGCAACCCCAAGGTTGCCGCCTGCATCGTCAAGGCGATCAAGCGCAAGGTCCGGGTCTCCCGCTTCGACAAGACCAGCGCGTCGTCGCGGCGGACGTTCTGAGGCCCGTCGCCTCGCTCCGTCCGTGGTAGGAGAACGGGCGACGATGCGGGTCGCGATCACCACCCACGGCTGCCGCCTGAACCAGTCCGAAGGCGACTCGATGGCCCGCAGCGCTCGCGAGGCGGGCCATGAGATCGTCGATCTCGACGACGCTCCTGAGGTCGTGGTCGTCAACACCTGCACGATCACCCACAGCGCGGACGCCGACGCTCGGCAGGCGATCCGCAGGGTCGCGGGTCGCTGGCCGAAGGCGCGGATCGTCGCGACAGGGTGCTACGCCAACGGCGACCCGGAGGCGCTGCGCAGCCTGCCGGGCGTCGCCGTAGTCGTCGGTAATCGAGAGAAGGAGTCCTGGATCGAGCACCTTGGCCGCGCGAGCGACGGTGAGGTGGACGTGGTCGTCGGTGATCTCAGCCGCCGGGTGCGCCTCGCTCGTCTCCGTCCGGCGATCGATCCTCGACGATCCCGAGCCTTCCTGAAGATCCAAGACGGCTGCAACTACCGCTGCGCCTTCTGCATTGTCCCGAAGGTGCGCGGGCGGAGCACCAGCGTCGAAGCGTCGGTGCTGGCCGAGCAGCTCCGCCAGCTCGTCGAGGCTGGGGCTCCAGAGGTGGTGCTCACCGGCGTGCATCTCGGCACCTACGGCTGGGACCTGCGCCCGAGGATCGAGCTCGGAGCGCTCTTGGGGCGACTCTTGGCCTCCTCGCCGACCGCCAGGCTACGCCTGGGGTCGGTCGATCCGCACGAGCTCGATGACCCGCTGATCGAGCTGCTCGCCGCGTCGCCGCGGATCTGTCGGCACCTCCACCTACCGGTCCAAAGCGGCGACGATCGGGTGCTCCGGCGGATGCGACGGGCCCATCGGGTCGCGCACCTCGAGCGTCAGGTACCGCGGGCAGCCGCGGCGATCCCCGGAGTGGCGATCGGAACCGACATCATCGTCGGCTTCCCTGGCGAGGATGAGGCGGCCTTCACGAACACCTACGAGCTGCTCGAGTCGTTGCCGATCGACTACGCCCATGTGTTCAGCTACTCGGCGCGCGCGGGCACCGAGGCCGCGTCGATGCCTGAGCAGGTGCCGCCCGAGGTGATGGCGGAGCGCAGCCGTCGGCTGCGGCAGCTCTCCAGCGACAAGTGGCTGAGCTTCACCCGACGGTCGATCGGTGCCGGTGCGTCCGCGGTCGTCTACCGTCGTCGTGATCGTCGGACAGGGGACCTTGTCGCCTTGACCGACAACTACATCAAGGTGCACGCCGTCGGTGCGGATGCCTTGCTGGGTCGACGGGTCGAGGTCGAGATCGAGGACGTCTCGGCCGATGGTCGTGCTCGCGGACGGATCTGCGACGGCTAGATCGGTGGGGGTCGAGCTCGAGCTGCGCTCGACCAGCCCGGGGTTGATGGTCCTGCGGAGGATCGCGACGCGCTCGACGACTCAGAGGTCGATGACCATGCCGTCGCGGGCGGCGACGAGGCCCGGCATCTCGCGCTTGGCGGCGTTCTCGATCGCCAGGAGCATCTCGTCGTCGTGGCCGGGGTCGTGGCTGTAGAGGACCAAGCGACCGACGTTGGCGGTGCGAGCGAGCTTGATCGCTTCCATGTACGTGGAGTGGCCCCAACCCTGCTTACCGGCCTTGTACTCCTCGCTGGTGTACTGGGCGTCGTAGATCAGGACATCGGCGTCTCTGGCGAACTCGGCGAGGGTCTCGTTGATCCCCTCGGCGTGGTGCTCGGTGTCGGTGGCGAAGACCACCGAGTGTCCGTGCTCGTCGATCCGAAAGGCCGTCGACTCCTGCGGGTGGGGCAGGGGGATGTTGCGGACCGTCGCCTCGCCGAGCGGCACGCCCTTGTCGCTGGAGAGCAGGTGGAAGCCCCGCTTGGCCAGCATCGCGTCGAGCGTCACCGGGAAGAAAGGCGGCCGCATCTGGTTTTGCAGGATCGCCTTCGCGTCTTTGGTGCAGTAGATGTCGAGGCTGAAGGTCGGGATGTACGAAGGGACGAAGAAGGGGAAGCCCTGGATGTGATCCCAGTGGGCGTGGGTCAGGAAGAGGTGGACCGCACGCGAGTGAAGATCCGCCGTCCGAGCGAGCTGGAGGCCGAGCTCGCGGATGCCGGATCCGGAGTCGATGATCATCGTATCCGTCGTGCTCGCCAGTTTGATCTGGAGACACGGCGTATTGCCACCGAACTCGGTGTACTTCGGCCCTGAGACCGGAATGCTGCCTCTAGTGCCCCAAAACACTACCTGCATGGGGCCCTGTCCTTCGTGGGCTGCATGTTTGGCGATGATAGCCCGTGAGGAAATCGCGGCGCAAGGGTCGGAGACAGACTGAGGGGCCCCAAGAGGCGTTTTGCTGGGCCTGCGAAAACGCTCCCTCACAGCGCGGAGCTGCGCACGAGGGGATAGACCCCGCGCAGCTCAGCCGATGATCATGTCCTCTCGACGGCGGCCTGGCGGGTGTTGGCTGCGAATAGGGTCCCAGCGGCTCAGCATGGGGTGGGACTCGCCGCGCAGGAGCCAGCGGGCGACCAAGCGGGTCACCGCGGGCGCCATCATGAACCCGTGGCCCGTAAACCCGCAGAGTTGGACGAGATTGGGGTGCCCGGGCGTCGAGCCGACATAGGCGTCCCCGTCCGGGGATACGTCGTAGAGACCGCTCCACTGGCGGAGGATCTTGAGGGATCGGGTGATCGGCATGAGCGCGGTGAGGCGCGCCGAGAGGACGCTAAGAAAGCGCAGCGACGAATGCATCGAGAGCGATTCGTCATCGTAGCCGGCAAGCCCGGGGAGAGAGATCCCGGTCACGAGCTCGCCGCGGGTGCTCTGGGAGAAGTAGAGGCCGCTGTCGAGATCGACGACGAGCGGATCGAGGAAGGGCCGCAGGGGCTCCGAGGAGAGGATCTCGTGGCGGTGGGGGCGGTTGGGCAGGGTTACCCCGAGATCGCGGTGGAGCTCGTTGCTCCACGCGCCTGTCGCGTTGACCACCCGCCCCGCCCGGAGTCGCTCGCCCGTCGAGAGCGTCAGCGTGTAGCCGTCGCCTGTGACGTCGAGCTTCTCGACCGCGGTGTGGGTCCGGACGAGGACACCGCGGCGGATCGCCTGCGCGGCGTAGCCCCAGACGAAGGGCCAGGGGAAGACGACGCCGTCGTCGGGGTTGAAGGTCGCGACCTGGACCATCGACGGGTCGAGGTGGGGGACCACCGCGTTGGCCTCGGCGGGGGAGAGGAGGCGGGTCGGCGCACCGACCTCGCGGTGGAGCTCGGCGTTGCGATAGAGGCGTTCGCTCGCGACCTCTGAGCGGGCGATGAAGAGGTACCCGCCCTGGCGAAACCACAGGTTGATCCCGAGCTCCTGCGCGAGGCCGCGGCATAGCTCGATGCTCTCCATCATCAGGGCGACGTTGCCGGCGTCGCCCCACTGCATGCGGAGCCCGCCGCCGTTGCGACCCGAGGCGCCGCTGACGAGATAGGAGCCCTCGATCACAGCGATGGAGGGCCTCTCCGATCCCTTGTTCGCGATCTTGGCGAGGTGGTAGGCGAGTCCCAGGCCCATCACGCCGCCGCCGACGATCGCGATGTCGACGGCCTCTGGGAGCGGGGTGCTCGGGCTGCCGAGGCTCATGCGCCTGGCTCCTCGGCGTCTGGGTCGGAGCCTGGGCCGGCGTCGGCGAAGAAGGGCGGTTGGGTCCCCGCGAGGGCGCCGAAGGTCACCGGCTCGGTCGGCGGTCTGGCGGTGAAGGGTTGGATCGTCTTGGGATCCGCGAGGCCGCGGCGGACGAGCAGGCAGGCGAGAGGACCGACGCACTCGCGGCCCTGGCAGGGCCCTGTGCCGAGCCCGGTGTAGCGCTTGATCTCCTCGACGCTCGTGAGGTCCTCGGCGATTGCATGATCGATCTCCGCGAGGGTGACGTCCTCGCAGCGGCAGAGAAAGGCGCGGTCGGTCATCGTCCGTCTCCCGTTCGAGGCGCCCGCTGGAGCTCCGCGAGGATCGCCGTGGCGGTCGCCTCACCGTCCGCTGCGGAGGCGGCGGGGCCTCGCCACCCGCGGACATCACCGCAGGCCCAGAGGCTCCATGGCGCGTTCGCTGCTCTTCCCTCGGTGGTCTCGACGCGGCCCTCGTCGTCGGTGACGACCGCAAAGCCGTGGCCATCGAAGCGGAGGCGCCCGTCGGCCTGGGCGGCGAGCTCGTGGGCGGGCGCGGGCGTCGGCGCGAGGGCGACGAGGCGACAGGGGACGGTGCGATCGTGGAGCTCGACGCCGTCGACCGCGTCGCCGCCGGTGATCCTTCGGACCTCGCCGCATGCGAAGCGTTGGGCCCCGAGCTCGTCGGCGAGAGCCTCGGCGTGCTCGCCGTCGCCGATCACGATCACGGGCGCGGCCGTTCGGACCTCCCCGCGACGGAGGAGGTGGACGAGCCCGCGGGCGGAGACCACCCCAGGCAGATCGTTGTTGGCGATCGGCAACATCGGCTCGCGGGCGCCGACGGCGAGGAGTACGTGCTGCGGGCGGATGATGTGGAGCGCGAGGGCGCCGCTGAGGGGGGCCGCGGCGGCTGCCCAGAGACCTTCATGTGGATAGGCGGCGAACACCCCTACGCGGCTCAGGAGACCCGAGGGCAGCGCTCCTGGGCACGCCTCGAGGCTCCTGCGATCGCAGCGGTCGATCGTTAGCACCTCGATCCCGGAGCGCTCCAGGGCGCAGGCCGCAGCCCGGCCGGCGGAGCCGGAGCCGATGACGAGCACCTGAGGCCGGTGCTCTTGGCTCTTGGCCTGAGCGGTCGACGGTGTGTCCGGGAGAACGCCGAAGCCGGTCATCGTCCGCGCGACCCGCTGCATCGCCGCGTTGGCGATCCGCGGGCGGACGACGAGGTGGTGATGATCGATGCCGCCGCGGAAGACGGTGTCGACGAGCGGCGTCGGATCGAGCCCTGCGGGGCCCCACTGGTTTTGCGCTTCGACCTTGAGGCCGTCGCGGACCGGCGTTGTACAGGCGCGGAGGTTGGGCTCTCCGTCGATCCGGACCTGGCACGATCCACACTCGCCGCGCAGGCAGTAGGGGCCGCGCGGTCGTCGGTACTTCGGCGACCGCGTGGTCGCCAGGATTCCTGCGCGGAGGAGCGCCGACGAGAGCGGTTCGCCGGCTAGGGCTTGCACGGCCTGACCCCCGTACTCGATGGTCACCGTATCGCTGTCAGCGACCGGCGCGCGGAGTTCGAGGAGGGGCCGAACCTTACGCACCCAAGCCTGTTAGCACCGGTCTTACGCGTCGACAATCACTCAATAGGGGCGCGGTCCGAAGATCGCCGTCCCGACCCGGAGAAGAGTCGCGCCCTCCTCGATGGCGACCTCAAAGTCCGAGCTCATGCCCATTGACAAGTGCTGGAGATCCACCCCCAAACGGAGGTCATCCGCGAGCCGTTCGCGAAGCGCGCGGAGCCGGGCGAAGAACCCTCGCGTGACCTCTGGCGGGGCTGGCGGGGGGATCAACATCAGGCCGATGCAGCGGACGTGCGGGGTGCCTGCGAAGTGGTCGAGGAGCGCCGGCAGATCGGCCTCGGAGACGCCGGCCTTTTGCGCCTCGCCGCCGAGGTTGACCTCGACGAGGACCTCTTGGACGAGCTCCTCGCGGGCGGCCCGGGCCTCGATCGCCTCAAGCAGCGAGCTCCGGTCGACGGTGTGGATCAGCGCCTTGCCGACAACGTGCTTGACCTTGTTGCGCTGGAGCGCGCCGATGAAGTGCCAGCGTGGTGGGTTGTTCTCCAGCGCCGCCGCCTTGTCGCGGAACTCCTGGGCGTAGTTCTCGCCGAAGTCCTCGAGGCCGGCGGCGCGGGCTTCGAGGATCGCGGCGAGGGGATGGCGCTTCGACACGCCGATGAGCCGCGGCACGGGTCCCGGGCCTCTGCGGGCGAGAGCGGCGGCGCACCGCTCGCGGATCCGCGCGAGCCTGTCGGCGAGCTTCACGGCCTCGGGGGCGGTTGGGGGCGAGCTCATTGTCGTTCCTTCGGCGGGGGGGCGAGCTCTAGCGCGTCTAGCGCGCCTAGGACCTCTGCCACGGGGAGCCCGACCACGCCGGTGTAGGAGCCCTTGATCGCCCGGACCAAGCCGGCGGCCTGTCCCTGGATCGCGTAGCCGCCGGCCTTGCCGCGCCACTCTTCGGTGTCGAGGTAGCGCTCCAGGAGCGTGTCACGCCGGGCCCCGTCGATCCTTCGCATCGACACGAGCGTCGTGGTGGCCCCGTGATGCCAACGGGGTTGCGCTCCGCGGGTGTCGACGAGGGCGAAGGCCGTCGTCACGTGATGGTCTCCGGCGTCGAAGAGCGCTTGGAGGAAGCGGCGCGCCTCGTCGCGGTCGGCGGGTTTGCCGAGCGGCGACGCGTCGGGGCGGATCCAGACCGTGGTGTCGGCGGCGAGGATCCTCCGGTCGGGGCGGAGCGCGAGGGCTGCCTTGTCGGCGGCGATGCGTCGGGCGTAGCGCTCGGGCGTCTCCCCCGGGCGCCAGGTCTCATCGCAGTCGACGGGGGCGATCTCCAGCGGGACGCCGGCGGCGCGGAGGAGCTCGGCGCGGCGCGGTGAAGCAGAGGCGAGGAGCAGGGGCACACTAGGCCTTGTGGCCGATCGCCGCAGGCAACGCAACCGCGATCCGGGGCTGCGCTATCCTAGCCGGCGATGACGACGATACCGACGCTTCGTGGCTCCACCTGCGCCTCCTGGGGAGGGCTGGTCTTTCTTCCCCTGGTGCTCGGTCTTGGGGCCGCCGATGCCCTCGGGCCTGAGATGAGCGAGCCCGCGCAGGCGCGGGTCTTCGAGGTCGACGCCCGCTCGCTCGATCTTGGCGCGGAGGTCGTCGAGCGCGACGTTGGCTGTGTGGCGGCGTTGCCTGCGAACGATGCTGACGAGGAGGCGTTCGCCGGAGATCCGCTGGTCGGCGTCTGGCAGCGCTTCGAGGCCCACGCGGAGGGCGACAGCGTCCGCTTCTACTACTTCCACGGCGACGGCAACGGCCTCTACCGCTACGGCAAGGTCGGCCTCACCAACACCCACGCCTTCGACTACCGGGTTGAGAGCGGGCGTGTCCGGCTGCGCTTTCGCAAGACCGGCGAGGAGGCCTCGATGCCCTTCACGATCACCGGCGACCCGGAGCGCGACGGTCGCTCATGGTTGACCCTCGACGGAGATCCGCGGGACGGAGAGGGCCGCTACTTCCGCGACCCGAGGACCGCGGCTGAGTCCTGTGAACTCGGCGATGGGAGGACGACCGAGGGCGCGCCTCGGGGCATCGGCAACCGGCTCTGGAGCGAGGAGCGGAGCTTCACCGCCGGGGGCATGGGCTTCGCCATGTATCAGCTCCAGCCCCAGACCATCGACGGTCGCGGCGTCGGCTGGTTCCACCGCGGCGACTTCGACGAGTGGACCACGGAGGCGCTCACCTACCGTCGTCAGGGGGACACGCTGACCTTCCACTTCATGCTCCGCGGCGAGTCTCTGTCGACGCCGATGTCCCTCGCCTCGAGCAGCGATGACCGCGGTGAGGAGACTCGGACGCTCGAACTCAGCGATGATCCGCGGAACTTCTGGCACCGCCAGCGCTACCTCGATCGCGGGCCCTCGTTCGCGGCCGTCGAGGCGTTGGGCGGCGGGATCCTGCCAGGTCTCTGCGCTCCTTGAGTGACCCGTCAGGGACAGATCTCCTGGCGTGGCGGCCCCTCAGGCCGAGCATGCCGGAGGTCGGCGACAGGCCTGAGGTCGAGGCGTTGGGCGGCGCTGTGCCAGGTCTCAGCTCCTTGAGCGATCGGTCTGCGACACCTACCCGGCGCGGGGCCCCTCAGGCCGATCACGCCGGAGCCTGCAACAGGTCTGAGGTGCGGCCGACCCCCCGCCCATGTTCTGTTCCGTCGCGCGCAGGCGCGCGCTGATCGCATCGGCGAGCGCTCGGTGGCTCGCCCTGTCGGTCGCTCCGTCGAGCGCTCGGTTGGTCGCTCGGTCGAGCGCTCGGTTGGTCGCTCGGTCGAGCGCCTCGTTGAGCGCTCGGTCGAGCGCTCGGTCGCTCGCGCGGGCGCTCCTTCGCGTCTGCGCCGGTGTTGGCGTCAGCATCGCGGTGTTTGGCTGCAGGGACTGGTCGCCCAGGGCGGACCTGGAGGGGCCGCAGGTGCTCAGCGCAAGCTTGGTCGGGCCCCGCTCCATCGAAGTGGGGGTCGCGGAGGTGTTGGAGGTCAACTTCTCGGAGCCCCTCGATCCGGCGAGCCTCGGCCCTGGCTCCGTCGCGATCGTCCCATGGAGCGAGGTGGGGCGCTGCGAGCGGACGCCAACGTGCGAAGAGGGATCCTGTGAGCGCGGCCGCTGCCAGGTCGATCCGTTGACCACGGCAGACCTCGGGCGGCTCGATCGCGGCGAATACACAGGAGAGATCGCCGTCCTGTGGTCGCTAGGGCCATCCTCCGCCGGCCCCGCGTCGCGCCTGCGGATCTGGCCTGAGGCCGCGCTCGCCGGAGGATGGCGCCACTCGCTGGTCCTCGGGGGAGGTCTGCGGGATCGCTCTGGGGCACCCTTGGTCGACGCCGAGGGGGAGCGGTCTGGTTGGCGGCGGGACTTTGTCACCGCGTCCTCCGGCTCGTCCGGACCGGAGGCGAAGCTCGTCACGCCGGCGAGCGGCGAGCTGGTCCCCCGCAACCTCGCGCGGGTCGTCACCGAGTTCACCGCGCCGGTCGACGACGAGCCGCTGGAGGCGAGCCTCGATCTCATCGGCGAAGATGGCTCGCGAGCGCTCCTCGTGGGTCCTGAGGCCTGCGTCGGGTGGGTCCCCGGATACTGCCTGGAGTGGTCGTTGTCCGAGCCGCTGGAGCCGGGCGTCGCCTACCGGCTCGGCGGAGGCTCCCTCAGGGATCGTCGAGGCAGGAGCGCGGTGGTGCCCCACGTCTTCCAGTGGTTCGCCGCGTCGACCGCTGCGGATGAGGAGCCGCCCGATCTCGGTCAGGTCAGCGTCGAGCGGCGGGGAGGCTGCGTGCATGCGGTGCTCGTCAGCGAGGAGTCGCTGACCCTTCGCCTCGAGGTCGACGGGAGGATCGCGAGCGCTGGCGGCTCAGGAGGGGAGCGTGTCGAGGTCGCCCTCAGGATCGACCCATGGCCGCAGGAGGGGTACCTTACAGCCGCGTTGGCGCTCGAGGACCGCGCTGGGAACCGTGTGAGCGACATCCAGGAGGTCGATCTCTCCGGCGCTGAAACGCCGCCGCTCGCCCTCGTCGAGGTGCTCGCCAACCCCGCGGGGCCCGAGCCCGATCAGGAGATGATCGAGCTGGTCGACGTCCGTGTCGACGGGCCGAACCTCGAGATCGAGGGGTTGTGGCTCGCCGATCTCGCCTGGTCTGAGGTCGCGGCCTCCCTCGCGTCTGGAGATACCCCGGGGCGGCCGCTGCCGGGCTTTTTTACCGCGCCCCGGCAGCGCACCGTGATCGTCGGTGATCGCTATGTCCTGGGTGATCCCGCCGATCCCGACCCCGAGGCGGAGACGACGCTCGTCGTCGTGGACGGCTCTCTAGGCGCCGGTGGCCTGGGCAACGGCGGCGAGCCGCTGGTGATCTTTGAGCCGCTGACGGCGACGTTGGTCACCTCCTACGAGCGGCCGCTCGAGGTCCGCGGGGCCGGAGATCAGGGGCGGAGCACGGTTAATTCGCATCCAGAGGGCTGTGATGTCGGCGCCGCGTGGGAGGCCCATCCGCTGGGCGTGTCATCGCCGGGGTGGGCGCCCTGATGGCGGCGGGGCAGGGGGGCCTAGGTGAGAGAGCGCGTGCCTGGGGGCTTTCGTTGCAGCCAGAGCTGTCGCATGCTGCCGCGGGTATGGCCAACTCTGGCGACGCCCTCCTGGGCCGCGATGGAACGCCTGAGGTTCGCCTCGAGGGCCGTGTCCTCAGCATGGTCTTCCACTCGCCGAAGACCCGGTACACGGTGCTGAAGGTCTACATCCAGGGGTCGCTGGATCCGACGACGTGGGTCGGCCGGTCGCTCGGCGTCGAAGAGGGCGCGCAGGTGTCGGCCGCCGGTGAGTGGGTGATGCACCCGGAGCACGGACGCCAGTTCTCCTTCGCGCGCCTCGTGGTCAAGGCGCCGACGACCCTCGCCGGGATCCAGCGTCGTCTCGAGAAATATCCAGGCCTCGGCGCGGACAAGGCGGAGAAGATCGTCAAGCGCTTCGGCGCCGACACGTTCTCGATCCTCGACAAGGAGCCCCGTCGTCTCGTCGAGGTCGAGGGGATCGGCCCGAAGACCCTCGAGCGCGTCGTCGAGTACCACGCGAGCC
>Ga0316189_10000667_pt1 | contig 34292 bp, 26 predicted proteins | sample LowCovwburrow_MG_FD_204930 | JGI IMG/M metagenome (GOLD analysis project Ga0316189, IMG submission 204930) | Coastal sediment microbial communities from Maine, United States - Lowes Cove worm burrow | ecosystem: Environmental > Aquatic > Marine > Coastal > Sediment | place: USA: Maine...
GATTACAATAGCTATGTCGGTGTTATTGGCGTCGGTCGCATAGAACGTGGTGTAGTCAAAGCGCATACACCTGTTACCGTGATTGATACTGAAGGTAAAACGCGTAATGGTCGCGTTTTGAAAGTCATGGGTTTTATGGGACTACAACGTGAAGAAGTCGACTCAGCGCAGGCGGGTGATATCATTGCTTTTACCGGTTTAGATCCCCTTAATATTTCGGATACCTTATGCGACCCAACAGCAGTGGAAGCCTTACCGCCATTAACAGTGGATGAGCCAACGGTGACCATGACTTTCCAAGTCAATAATTCACCCTTTGCAGGTAAAGAAGGCAAGTTTGTCACCACACGTCAAATCAAAGAACGTTTAGAGAGAGAATTAATTCATAACGTGGCCTTGCGTGTCGAGCAAACGCCAGAAGATCCCGATAAATTCCGCGTATCAGGCCGGGGTGAATTACATTTATCAGTATTGATTGAAAATATGCGTCGCGAAGGTTATGAAATGGGCGTATCTCGTCCAGAAGTTATCATTCGCGAAGTCGATGGCGTTAAAGAAGAACCTTATGAGTCTGTGACGGCTGATGTCGAAGCTGAACATCAAGGCACAATTATGGAGAAGCTGGGTGAGCGTGGTGCTCAGCTGAGTAATATGGTGCCAGATGGTAAAGGCCGAGTGCGTTTAGATTTTACTATCCCATCTCGCGGTCTAATTGGCTTCCGGACTGAGTTTTTGACGGCTACCCAAGGTACAGGATTGATATACAGTGTGTTCGATCATTATGCCCCGGTAAAACAGGGTGATTTTGGTAAGCGAACCAATGGTGTATTGATCGCAAATGGTGTGGGTAAAGCAGTGGCTTTTGCTATTTTTAACTTACAAGAACGTGGCCGTATGTTTATAGGTCACGGTGATGAAGTCTATGAAGGCATGGTCATTGGTATTCACTCCCGTGATAATGATTTAGTCGTTAATCCACTTAAAGGTAAACAGCTGACTAATGTCAGGGCTTCCGGTACGGATGAAGCGATTGCCTTAACACCACCCATCAGAATGAGTTTGGAGCAAGCATTAGAATTTATCGGTGAGGATGAATTATTAGAAGTGACACCTCAATCATTACGTGTGCGTAAGAAATTCTTATTAGAGCATGAACGTAAGCGTGCTTCTCGCGGCTAGTATTTAGCAACTGTCAACAGAAAAGGGTATCCTTATGTGATACCCTTTTTTATGTGTGCAAGGTTTTATTATGCGGATTTTGGTTTTAATTGCGATTGGTTTATTACTGTATATTATCGTCGGTAATATTTTGCGCAAGAAAAAGCGATTGTCATCGTCGTCAGATGCAAGTGCTGAGAAAATGGTACGTTGTCATCACTGTGGCTTACATGTCTCAGAACAAGAAGCGATTAGCTCTGGCAATAAGAATTACTGCTCACAAAGCCATCTTGAGGCAGAACAACAAACGAAATAATGGCGCCTTTCAACGCCCAAATAGAACACTTCAACGACGCCAGTTCTTGGCGTTCCCTTACGGTCTTTGCAGCTTATCGAGTATTTCTAGCGGCTGTTTTAGTGTTAGTGTTTTACTTACAGCTACCCCCCCGTTTTCTGGGTGATTTTGATCCAGACTTATATAGTATTGTTAGCCAAAGCTATTTAGCTATTTCAGTCATATTATTAGTTTTGACGCTAAAACAGTGGGCTAATTTCGAATCACAGACCAAAATACAGCTTGTCATCGATATCATCGTGATCACCTTGCTGATCCATGCCAGTGGCGGCCTGAAAACAAGTTTAAGCTCCTTATTAGTTGTCGTGGTCGTGGCGGGTGGGGTACTCATTCCTGGCCGCTTAGCAGCCTTTATTGCTGCGATAGCAACCTTGTCCATTTTGGTAGAAGCGGTTTATTCTCAACTGGCAAAGAGTGGCATGACAGAATATAGCGATGCAGGGGTATTAGGCGCCACCTTTTTTGCTACGGCGATATTAACGCAAGTTCTATCTAAAAAAATGGCGACTAGTCAGCAATTAGCTGATGAGCGGGCAGCTGATATTGTTAATCTTGCGATGTTGAATGAACACATTATTAGCCGCATGGAAACAGGCGTGTTAGTGGTCAATGCTGAAGGGAAAATTCAATTGAGTAATCATTCAGCACAACAATTATTGGGTATGCAAGGTATGGAAACGGGTCGCTTATTAAAACGAAGTGTGCCGATATTAGGTGAGCAGCTTTGGCAATGGAAACAAAATGTAAATCAGCCATTTTCTTCTTTTCAGGCCCTGCCTGATTTACCAGAAGTTGCCGTCAATGCTATCCCTTTAGACAGTGGCGAAACTGTACTTTATATCGAAAATACCTCTGCAGTGTCACAACAGGCGCAACAACTTAAACTGGCTTCATTGGGCCAATTAACTGCCAGTATTGCGCATGAAGTCCGTAATCCATTAGGGGCGATTAGTCACGCGGGTGAGTTATTAGCTGAAGCCAGTAATGATAATGTAGAGACTAGAAAGTTAACCGATATTATTCAACGTCATAGTGAACGTGTGAATACGATTATTCAAACCATCCTAGAAATGAGCCGACGCAAAACCGTTGAGCCCAATGTGCTTGTGTTAGCGTCATGGTTAAATCATTTAATTACCGAATTCTCGGAATATCGGCAGTTGGCAAAGGGCGATATCGCTTTAACCCTCAAGGCTCCCTTGGCTAAAGCATACATAGATGCCGAGCAATTTAGACAGATATTGTGGAATATATTAGACAATGCATGGCATTATTCAACACCAAAAGGCGCTGGTAAACGGGTAGAAGTCACACTTTCTTTGGAAGATAAAGTAGCCTTGGTCGATATTGTTGATAATGGGCCGGGCGTGTCTGCCAGTATGTTGCCAACGTTATTTGAACCATTTCAATCTGAGCGGCAAGGTGGAACAGGTCTAGGCTTATATTTAGCAAGGGAATTGTGCCAAGCCAATGGCATTCGCTTGAATTATGTATTCAATAAAATGGGTCAAAGCTGTTTTAGAATGCACATACCGACTAGAAAACAAGAGAATTTGAAATGAATCCGCAAGCACTCGTGATTGATGATGAGCCAGATATTCTGGAGTTGATCTCAATGACATTGGAAAGTATGTCTGTAGACTGTGTTACTGTCGAGAATTTAGCGCAAGCGCAACAGGCATTATCACAACAAGCTTTTGATTTTTGTTTAACAGATATGCGTTTACCCGATGGTAATGGGCTTGATTTTGTAAAAAGCCTTCAGGAGCAGAAACCTGACCTACCAGTTGCTGTTATCAGCGCACATGGCAATATGGACTTAGCGGTTCAGGCGCTAAAACTAGGCGCTTTTGACTTTATATCCAAGCCCGTTAAGTTGCGGGTATTGAGAGATTTAGTCGATACAGCGCTAAAATTGTCACCGGGTAAGCCAACCAAGGTAGAGCGGCGTTCTCGCCATCGCTTATTGGGCGATACACAAGCAATGCGAGTGTTAAGGGGAAAAATTGCCAAACTATCGAGAAGCCAAGCCCCAGTTTATATTGGTGGTGACTCGGGTACAGGGAAAGAATTAGTAGCCCGTTTAATTCATGATCTTGGCGTACGTACAGATCATGAATTTGTGCCGATTAACTGTGGTGCTATTCCGACAGAATTAGTTGAAAGTGAGTTTTTTGGACATAAAAAAGGTGCTTTTACGGGTGCGATTGTGGATAAAGAGGGTCTGTTCAAAGCGGCGGATGGCGGGACTTTATTTTTAGATGAAGTCGCTGATCTGCCTTTAATGATGCAGGTTAAATTATTACGTGCCTTACAAGAGAAAACGATTAGGCCAGTGGGTAGTCAGGAAGAAATAGCCGTTGATGTGCGAATTTTATGTGCGACGCATAAAAATTTAGCGGAAAAAGTACGGGAAGGCTCCTTTCGAGAAGATCTGTTTTATAGACTGAATGTCATTGAATTGTCAGTGCCAGCTTTAAGGGATCGTCGCGAAGATATTCCATTATTAGTGGATCATATTTTGGGACAATTAGCGACGAAAAATGATATTGAAAAACCTGCTATTGATCATGCTGCATTGGATGCGCTTCAGGGATATGGATTTCCAGGAAATGTACGAGAGCTAGAAAATATATTAGAGCGTGCATTGACTTGGATGGAAGGGCAGGCTATTACAGATCACGATCTGATACTTCCTCAAGCTATTCCCAAGGATAGCGTCATCATCGCCAGTGACGAGACGAGGAGCAGTCAATCGGTTCCAACAGTGCGCAGTGATTTAAGTGCCCATCTTGAAGATCAAGAACGCAAACTCATCACAGAAGCTTTAGAATCGGTTAGATGGAATAAAACGGCAGCGGCGAAAAAACTCGGGATATCATTTCGGGCGCTACGCTATAAACTGAAAAAGCTTGAATTAGATTAAGGGCGCAATAAATCTAGCAGAGGATGCCAGATTGGGAAATGGGGTGAATGATGGGGCTCGAACCCACGACAACCGGAATCACAATCCGGGACTCTACCAACTGAGCTACACTCACCACTATCGATAAACCAACATTTTTACTGGCAATCGTTTGCAAGCGGGTAATTCTACTGCCTTTATTTTTCTGGTCAAGGAAAAGTTTGGATTTAAGCCAGTTCTAGATCAATTTTCTTATCATCTAAGTCAACACGGACTACTTTCACCCGGACTTTATCAGCAAGGCGATAGATGGTTTTTGTTCTTTCACCTGTTAAACGGTGTCCGGTTGCATCAAATTGATAATAATCATTTTTCAATGCTGTGATGTGAACTAAGCCTTCAATATAAATATCACTTAATTCTACAAATAAGCCAAAACCGGTGACACCACTGATAATGCCATCATAACTCTCGCCAACACGTTCTTGCATAAACTCACATTTAAGCCAGTCACTGACATCACGAGTCGCTTCATCAGCGCGGCGGCTCGCCATTGAACAATGCTCGCCTAGTTGCACCATGGCTTCGTGTGAGTAATGCCATTTAGATAGTTTCTTCTGATTGATAATGTGACCAATAGCGCGATGTACTATTAAGTCAGGATAACGTCGTATTGGCGATGTGAAATGCGCGTAAGCTTCTAGTGCCAAGCCAAAGTGGCCAACATTATCAGGGCTGTACATAGCTTGTTTCATACTGCGTAACATCACGGTTTGCAATAGATGACCATCATCACGTTGGCTCGCTGCTCGTAATAATGTGGCGTAATGGCTCGGTTGTGGATCATCACCACCGCCGAGTGACAGACCTAATTCAGCCAAAAACTCACGTAGTCCTGACAACTTTTCTTCAGAGGGTGTTTCATGCACTCGGAATAAGGCCGGGACTTCATGACTTAGAATATATTGAGCAGCAGAAACATTGGCTGCCACCATAAACTCTTCAATTAAACGGTGGGCATCGTTGCGCTCTCGAGGTTCGATCGCTTCTATTTTACGCTGGGCATCAAAGACGAATTGTGTTTCTGTTAATTCAAAGTCGATAGCGCCACGTTGTTTTCGTGCCGCGAGCATCGCTTGATATAAGCCATACATGGACTTTAAACCGGGTAACACGGCATCATATTGTTGACGAAGGTCAGTATCGTCATCCACTAATATAGCTGCTACTTGGGTATAGGTTAAGCGGGCCTTGGAATTCATTACCCCTTGATGAAATTGGTGTGATTCTAATAAGCCATCTGCCCCAATGACCATTTCACAGACCATGCACAGTCGGTCAACATTGGGGTTAAGAGAACATAAGCCATTGGACAAGGCTTCAGGAAGCATTGGAATGACTTGGCTTGGGAAATAAACGGAAGTGGCGCGTTCTTGAGCATCTTTATCTAACGGGCTGTTAGGGTCTACATAGTAGGATACGTCGGCTATGGCAACCCATAAACGCCATGCGCCTGATTCTAACTGTTCGGCATACACAGCATCATCAAAGTCTCGAGCATCTTCGCCATCAATGGTCACTAAAGGTAAATCACGAAGGTCAAGTCGCCCAGTAATCGCTTCTATAGGGATGCTATCACCATAGGATTCGGCTTGGGCCAGTGCAGCAGGAGACCAAGTATGGGGAAGCTCAAAATCACGTAGCGCAATATCGATTTCCATTCCGGGTGCCAGATGGTCACCCAGCACGGTGACGACTTTCCCAAGTGGCGAGCGGTGGCGATTGGGATGGGCGGTGATCTCTATTTCAACAATTTGCCCTTCTTTTGCACCCATTAAATTATCAGGTGGGATTAGGATTTCTTGACTGATACGCCGGTTATTAGGAATTAAATAATAAATGCCGGTATCGGCAAATAAGCGGCCCACAATACGTTCATTGCCATGCTTAATGATTTCGACAATGGCGCCTTCTTTTCGACCTCGGCGATCAACACCGGTCACCCGTGCGACAGCACGATCACCATGAAGTGCGACTTGCATCTCGCGTTGACTTAGAAATAAATCATCGCCGGCTTCATCAGGGATTAAAAAACCATAGCCATCCTGATGGCCCGTGATTCGGCCGGTGACTAAGTTCATCTTAGACATCACACCATAAGCACTTTTACGGTTACGAAGAAGCTGACCATCGCGTTCCATAGCGCGAAGTCTACGACGTAAAGCCTCTGTTTGTTCCTCACCAGAAAGTCCCAGTAACTTACTGATGCTGCGCCGTGTTAGGGGGCGATTATTCTGTTTGAGAATTTCAAGGATAAACTCACGACTTGGAATGGGATTATCGTATTTCTTAGCTTCGCGGCTTGTATAGGGATCGTTTAATTTTTTTTCAGACATGTAAGGAAAATACTTCCATTTGTTGCTGCCAATTATTGGCAATAAAATAGCTTGAATGAGGCCATGAAAAGTCTTATTAGCTTGGGGAGGGTAAGTGGTTCTATAAAATAGACTACATACCACGCACAAGGTTAGCTTTCGGACGAAACTGGCGCTTATTAAGAACCATTCTAACCTTATTTACTGAAGCGAAGGGCTACTTTCTTACTAAATAGATTTAAAACGCAATCATCTTTGTAGGGCGATGAGCACCTAATAATCCAAATTGTTAAGCTAAGGCAGAACAGCATAGTCTATATGGCCAGACTTTTGTCGATAAAAAGGGCGTAGTATCAATAAACGTAAACAACATAGTTGGCCCTCGATACACAAAGCACTATAAAATGATATTTTAGGTGAAATTCGACTGGTTTTAATGGCATGTGGGAATGCCAGAGACGGATGACTAAGTATAGGCCTTAAAAATTGAGGCAGACCCAAGCTAAAAGAATGGGCGGCGGCTTTGAAAACCGCTGCTGAACAAGCCGACTACAACAGGACATACTATTTTATGCGTAACTATAATATCGTCGATACTTTTGTTATAGAGTGCGATAAAGCATTTAGAACAGTGCTGGATAGACCAAAACAAGCCAGCAGACCGATACCGGGTCATGATATAGAACCACTTGTCTTGTCGGTTTCTGAACAACAATTGGCCATGAGGTTGATGCGGGTTAACCATGCCGGAGAGGTATCGGCACAGGCGCTTTATCAAGGTCAAGCACTCACGGCGAAATTACCTGAGGTTAGGCAAGCTATGGAACAAGCTGCTATAGAAGAAAATGACCATTTAGTTTGGTGCGAACAACGGGTTAATGAATTGGGTGGTCATACCAGTCTATTGAATCCACTTTGGTATGCAGGATCCTACGTCTTGGGGGCGGTGGCTGGAAAAGTCGGTGATAAATGGAGTTTAGGGTTTGTGGCAGAGACTGAAGCCCAAGTCGTCAAACATTTAGATGAACATTTGGATAAGATTGGACAGAAGGATAGCAAAAGCCGTGCAATCTTAGAACAAATGAAAATAGATGAGGCACATCATGGCACAGCAGCGATCGAAGCAGGTGGCGTTGATTTACCGATGCCTATCAAATTCACCATGTCCTTGGTGTCGAAAGTCATGACTGCAACGAGTTATCGGGTTTAATCTTGTTGGAAGCTTGATAACGCAATAGAAATATGAAAGAAATTCCTTTCCTCTTCGTCAGTCATGTAATGAATAAGCTTACCTTCGGCAACTAGAAGGCGGAGTCGATTTTATTCCTATTGTTTAAAGCGTAGCCGACCTTACATAGTTAATGCGGTATTCGGCCAGGGCTGAGGAGAAACAACCACGACGTATTTTATAGTTAATCAGGGCATCGTTTTTGCTGCAACAACTCGAAGCAGGAAAGTAGTGTTCCGAGTGGTTCTGGGCTTCAACAAGGCGATGATTTAACCATAGCAAAGTTTGTGGTTTATAGTGTGTTTAGGTTAATATCGGGTTTACGGGTAACGACGTGTATCCGGGGAGTTGACTATGACTACAACAATACACATTAATACAAAGTGGCTTGATCGCCAGCAGGGAAAAGCGATTAAAAAGGCAAAAAAAGGGTATCAAGCCAATCGGGTACCTGACACTCAAAATAAGAGTACACCATGGTATGAAGCGAATAGCGAGCCAGTGAAAACGACGGGAGCACCTTGGTATGAAGCGAATATGAACGATCATTTAGTTACCAAGAAAAAATGGTATGAAGCCAATCTAAAAGCAGCGGTGTCTTCAGTCAAAGTAACACGTGCGAAATGGTACGAAGCTAATCAACAGCAAAAAATTAGCACGACACCCTGGTATGAAGCTAATCTTGATACCAGCCCACATGCTGAAATCAAGAAAAAATGGTATCAAGCTAACCTTGACACTGCACGTGAGAGTCAAGCGAAATGGTATGAGGCTAATCTAGATCAGACAGCAACAGAAAAGCATTGGTATGAATTTAGCGATGAAAAATATCCAGAGTCTAAGCAAAAATGGTATCAAGCCAATTTAGAGGCGGCGCGTAAGAATAGAAATAATAAGCCTTGGTATGAAGCGAATATATCGCTTGATCCACATATGGATATTAAGAAAAAATGGTATGAGGCTAACCTGGCACTAGCAAAACAAAAGCAGCTTAAGAGCAAATGGTATGAAGCCAATGCCAAAGTAGCACGTGCCAATCAAAATAAATGGTATGAGGCTGCATCACAAGCACCAGCCAATGTCGACACGCCTTGGTATGAAGCCAATATGAAGCAACATGTTGATACTAAGAAAAAATGGTATGAGGCTAATTTACAAGCAGCGAGATCCTCTGTGCGTGCTAATAGAGAAAAATGGTATGAAGCAAATCAGGCGCAGAGCCAAACAGAGAGTGCGACACCTTGGTATGAAGCTAACTTGACTGCTGATCCGCATGCAGATGTGAAGAAGAAGTGGTACGAAGCCAATCTCGCCGCAACCAGAAGTGTGCGTACTAATAAACCTTGGTATGAATCCAATATAACGGTTGATCCACATGCCGATCTGAAAGAAAAATGGTATGAAGCCAATATAGCGTTGGCACGGACCAAAAATATCAAGAAGAAGTGGTATGAAGCGAATATGAAAACTGCACGAGATAATCAAAAAAATAAAGGGTAAATTTTTTGTTAATGACGAACAGGGAGTTAGCAAAGAGACGTTAAAATGACACCTAAAAACTATCGTCACAGTGGTGACGATAGTTTTTTATTGCATAAAACAAAAGTCTAATAAAAATATAAAGTCGTGCGTCAATTTTGCAAGAATGACTTTAAATAAAGGATGGAATAGACAAATTTTATGGCCAACACACAAAAATTGTTAGCAGGGTTTAAGCGTTTTCAACAGCAATATTTTGAGGGTGATTGCCAGCTTTATGCCAGTATGAAAGATGGCCAACCGGCTAAGACGCTGATGATAGCCTGTTGTGATTCGCGGGTTGATCCCGCTATTTTGACCGATTGCGATCCTGGCGATTTATTTATTGTTCGGAATGTGGCTAATCTTGTACCGCCTTGTGAGAATGCGGGTCATTATCACGGAACAAGTGCTGCTTTAGAGTTCGCTGTTAACAGTCTCAACGTAGAAAATATTATTGTGATGGGTCATGCTAATTGTGGTGGTATCCAAGCGCTTTGGCAAGATGACGGCAGTATGTCATCCCAATTTATCCAACCTTGGGTTTCAATTGCCGAGCGTGCGAAAGAGAAGGTGAAAACACAGTGTTGTGAACAATCCCCTGAGCAACAACTAACGGCATGTGAACAAGCTGCTATCTTAGTATCACTGGAAAATTTATTAAGTTTTACTTGTATCAGAGAGCGTATTGAGCAAGGAACACTTAGCTTACATGGTTGGTATTTTGATGTAAGAGTGGGTGAGCTACAAATTTACCAGCCAGAGCGTGATGAGTTCATCACACTCCGTTAGTCAGTAGCGGCTTCATCACCTAAACCAATCGCATTTTTGATCCGACTGAAAAAGCTAGGCTCTTTTATTGTAGGCTGTTCAACAACAGGCGGTTGTTCGATTTCAATCTGTTCAATCACCAGCGGCAACTCATCAGCAGTTTCATCATTGCCGGAACCAATAAAACGCTTTAATAAACTGGGCCGCTCAGGTTCTTCTACCGCTTCGACTTCCTGAATAGTATCTTCGGTATCATCAGAGCTTACTGAACCTGTTATACGATCAATAAGCCCGGTTGATTTCTTTGGCACAGGAATAGGCCTGTTTTTAAATAAATCAGGCTTTTCTTCAGGGGCATCGACCACATCGTCATCTTCCAAACCAATAGAGTTTTTGATTTCATGGATTAAACCCACTTTTTTATCTGAGAGTGGTACAACGACATTGCTATCTATACGGACGATTTCAGGTAACTCCTCGCGTGGGACGATACGGGTATCACCATTAAGATAATCTAATTTATCCTGTTTAAAATAAACGGTAATCCGGCGCTGTTCACGTTGGCCGTTGCCAGGGTGAAAGCTATACAGATAGTCCCAACGATCAGGGTGAAAGGTGTCGATGATGAGCGGTGTACCCATCACGTAAGCAACTTGGCTCTTCGACATGCCCGGCTTTAGCTGGCCAATCATTTCCTGTGTAATATCATTCCCTTGCTGGATATCAATACGATAAACGCCTGGAATTTTATCTTTACTACACGCACTGATAAGAAGGAGCAGAAACGAAAAAGTGTAAATGATGACGGTTTTCATTTATATTAACATCTTAATTAATTTATCAAACTGAGATGATACGCTAATCACTCAGTTTCGACGAGGCATCTTTATGAGTATGGAAAGGCAAGATTTAAGAAAAGCCGGGCTAAAAGTCACTTTACCAAGGCTTAAAGTCCTAGAAATACTAGAGGTTTCGGAACTACGCCACATGAGTGCTGAAGATGTTTATAAAGCGTTATTAGAGACAGGTGAAGAAATTGGTTTAGCGACAGTGTATCGTGTGTTGACACAATTTGAGGGCGCAGGTTTAGTTTCACGTTTAAGTATAGACGGGGGGCATGCGGTGTTTGAACTTGAAGATGGCACTCACCATGATCATCTTTTATGCGTCAGTTGCAACCAAATTGAAGAATTTGTTGATGAAGTCATTGAGCAACGCCAGCATGCGATTGCAAAACAGAAAGGTTTTGAGATGACAGAACACAGCTTGTATATTTACGGCATCTGCAAACGTTGCCAAGCTGAAAAATAGGTAGAGACTTTTGCACGAGCAGGAATTTTGTTCTCTAGCTGCGTTAAAATCGTGTACTTAATTGGTCATTTATAACTATAAACGCCTCATCCCGTGCATTTTTGCCTTGCTAGAGAACAAAAGAACAATCGTCAATTTTAAGCTGTGTGTTCTAGCATTTCCTGTGCATGAGAACGTGTTTTCTCTGTAATGGTGACACCACCCAACATACGTGCAATTTCTTCAATTCGTTGTTGTTGACTTAACTCGATTAGCTCGATAAAAGTCGACTCTTTAAGCTGCTTTTTGCGGACTTGTATTTGACAATGCGCCTGTGCAGCAACTTGTGGTAAATGAGTAATACAAATAACTTGTTGAGTGCTAGCGAGTTGGCGTAGATGTTGTCCGACGATCTCTGCAATACCGCCGCCGATACCCACATCAACTTCATCGAAGACCAAGGTGGGTACACTGCGTGTGCCTGCTGTCACGACTTGGATAGCGAGACTAATACGGGCCAGTTCGCCGCCAGAAGCCACTTTTCCTAATTCACCTGCATCTTGTCCAGGATTGGTACTGACTAATAATTGAATGTGATCAGCACCAGACTCATTAAAGTGTCCATTTGCCATCGGTTTGAGTACAAACTCAAGTCGGCCACCTGGAATAGCGAGTTGCTGAATAGTCGCGGTGATTTTAGCTGCGAGCGGCCCCGCAGCACGTTGTCGGCGTTGGCTAATTTGACCGCATAAGTCTCGGCAGCATTTTTCCTGTTCGATGAGTTGTTGCTGTAATTGCGCTTGATGCTGATCGCGGTGGGTCAACTGTGCTAATTGTTCGCACAGCGAAAGATAATGAGCGGGTAATGCCTCTATTTCGACATGATGCTTGCGCGCGATAGCGTGCAGTGTCGATAACTGGCTTTCGACATCATCCAGCAGGCTCGGATCCAGATCGCTACTATCAAGGTAATGTCTTAAGTCATTGGCAGCCTCATCAAGCTGTAAGGCGGTTGAGTTGAGCGTTTCGACAATATTGGCAAATTTTGGCTCAATATCTGAAAGTGCTTCGATATCAGATAAGGCTTGGGTGACAACACTATAAGCAGCACCTTGATCTTGGTCATAAAGCGCATACAAACTAGATTGAGCTGCTGTCATTAGCTGTGATGCATGGGCTAGTTTTTGTTGTGTACTAATAAGTGTCTGAACACTATGCTCACTCAAATCTAATGGCGCCAGCTCATTAACTTGATATTGCAACAGTTCGAGCTGTGCGAGATGTTGTTGTGACTGAACTGCTTGCTCAGCAAGATCATGTTTAATGGCTTGCCAGCGCTGATGAGCGACTGCTAATTCATCTAATAAAGGTTTAGTCTTTGCGACGGTATCTAGCAATAAACGTTGTGTATCAGTGCGAATGAGCGATTGATGGGCATGTTGTCCATGAATATCAATACTGTGTTCACTGATAATACGCAGTTGACTTAAAGGTACGGTTCTACCGTTGATATAGCCTTTGGAAGGACCATCACGGGAAATAGTTCGGCGTAGATGACATTGTTGTTGATCATCTAATTCTTGTTCAACTAGCCATTGCTGCAAGGTGAGGTTACTAGAGATATCAAAGCTGGCCTCAATTTCAGCCCGTTCGCAGCCATGGCGAATCATATTAGAGTCAGCACGATCGCCCAAGACTAAGCCTAAAGCATCGACTAAAATTGACTTTCCTGCCCCGGTTTCACCCGTGAGGGAAGTCATACCTTGCTCAAAAGTCAGTGCAAGATCATCTACAACGGCAAGATGGCGAACACTTAAATTCGTTAGCATGTCAGCTTGCGACCCCATTCTAATTTGGCTCTTAGAATCGAATAATGGTCATGATCCTCTAAATGCAAAAGTTTAATCGTCTCAGGGGCGCGTTGGATACGAATAGTATCGCCAGGCTGAATAATATGGCCTAGGCGACCATCGCAAGTGGCCATACAACTGCCAACTGTTTTCTCGCTCAGGGTAATGTCAATTACACTGTCGGCAGCGATGACAAGAGGGCGATTACTTAAGGTATGAGGACAGACGGAAGCGAGTACAAGTGCATCGAGATCAACATCGAGAATTGGTCCACCGGCAGACATCGCATAAGCGGTTGACCCGGTAGGTGTCGCCACCAGAATACCGTCAGCGCGCTGGCTATTTAGAAAGCGACCATTGATAGAAGTCTCAAACTCGATCATATGCAGGCTCTGGTAGGCATGAAGAACCACATCATTCATGGCAAGACCAATGGGCTTATCGGCTTGATTAATCGTGGCCTGCATCAAAAATCGGGTATCTTCGCGATATTCACCTGCGAGAATTTGTGATAATTGACTGTCTAATTTGTCTAATGTGACATCGGCTAGAAATCCAAGTCGGCCAACATTGATACCAACTAATGGCAGTTCACTGCCTGCCAATGCGCGGGAAGCCGATAGTAGGGTGCCGTCACCGCCAATGGCGATGGTGAGATCACATTGCTGTGGGAAATCAGAAATAGAAATAACCTTTAATTCAGGCAAGAAATTGAGAGGTTCATTAATGACAATAGATAAAGATTGGGCATTTAAAAATTGGCTGACTTGGACCACAGCATTTTCAAGGATGGGGTCATCTTTACGGATAAAGAGGCCAATACGTTTAAAAGGTTGGTGCATAGTCAGTCAAAAGCCTATTTAGATTGAAACTAAAATTGAAAGTTCAACAGCAATTCTATCCCAATAGTTCTATCATGACAGCCATAAAATGCTAAAATGACAAATTTTTAGTCACTTTTATAAATAAGGAACAACCATGGCGATTGAACGTACAATTTCTATTATTAAACCAGATGCAGTAGCAAAAAACGTGATCGGCGATATTTACACACGTTTTGAAAAAGCGGGTTTAAAAATTGTAGCGGCACGAATGATTCACTTGAGCCAAGAGCAGGCTGAGGGGTTTTATGCAGAACATAAGGAACGTCCTTTTTTTGGGGCATTGGTTAGCTTTATGACTTCTGGACCTGTCATGGTACAAGTTTTAGAAGGTGAAGGCGCTGTTCTCAAAAACCGCGACTTGATGGGCGCCACTAATCCTGCTGAAGCGGATGTCGGTACGATTCGTGCTGATTTTGCGCAAAGTATTGATGAAAATGCAGTTCATGGTTCTGATTCAACAGATAGCGCTGCCCGTGAAATTGCGTACTTCTTTACGACAGATCAAGTTTGCGCGCGAACTCGATAAGGCGAAGGCAATACAGCAAATGGCACGCACAAACCTATTAGGCTTAGACCTTACCGGTCTGGAAGGTTTTTTCACCGAGATAGGTGAAAAACCTTTCCGTGCGCGCCAAGTATTACAATGGATACATCAATATAGAGTCGTAAACTTTGATGAGATGACGAATCTCAGTAAAACATTACGTCAAGCATTGTCAGAAAAAGCGACGTTAAGCTTGCCTGAAGTCCTACATGAATATATTTCTGTCGATGGCACACGCAAATGGATCATGCGTTTATCGTGTGGAAATGCGATTGAAGCAGTCTATATTCCCGAAGGTGGACGTGGGACATTATGCATTTCTTCGCAAGTCGGCTGTGCATTAGCGTGTACATTTTGCTCTACAGGCGCACAAGGTTTTAACCGTAATTTAGAAGCCAGTGAAATTATTGGTCAATTGTGGTTGGCCAACGAATATTTAGGTAAAGATCCCAAAGGAAAGCGCGTGGTCACCAATGTGGTTATGATGGGGATGGGCGAGCCCTTGGCTAATTACAATAATGTGATTGCAGCGATGAATTTAATGCGTGATGATTTGGCCTATGGCATTTCATGGCGCAGAGTGACATTGAGTACTTCAGGCATGGTGCCGATGATGGACAAATTGCGCGAAGATTGTCATGTTAGCTTAGCTGTGTCATTACATGCGGCGAATGATAAGTTGCGTGATGAAATTATCCCATTGAATAAAAAATATCCTATCGCTGTTTTATTAGCGGCATGCCAACGTTATGTCGCAGGCCATCAGCGTAGGCATATCACGATAGAATATGTCATGCTGGCAGGACTGAATGACTCAGAACAAGATGCTAAAGATTTGATGCGAATCTTAAAAGATTTACCGACCAAAATTAATTTAATACCATTCAACCCTTTCCCGGGCACCGATTACACCTGCTCTTCAAAGAATGTGATATCACGTTTTAAACAGCAATTGCTAGATGGCGGGTATGTCGCTACAGTTCGTAAAACACGGGGTGATGATATTGTGGCAGCGTGTGGCCAGCTTGCTGGTGAAGTGCAAGATAAAACGCGTCGGACACAACGTGCTAATGAACAGGAAGGTGTATCTGTCTAATGAATAAGTATTTTGTCATCGTATTAATGTCTTGTTTTTTACTGAGCGGTTGTCAAAATTCCGGTGGAATAAAATCGACTTACGTTAAGCCAAACCAAAAAGCAGCAGAGCTCAATATGCGATTAGGTTTGAATTATTTGCAACGGGGTGATTACAAAATTGCATTAGAGAAACTTGACAAAGCGTTACAGCAAGATCCGAGTCTAACCAGTGCACACAATACGATTGCAGCTTTGTATAAGCAATTGGGTGAAATGGATAAAGCTGAATATCATTATAAAAAGGCTGTAAGTCTTGAACCAAAATATTCAGCAGCACAAAATAATTATGGTGCTTTTTTGTGTCAACAAGGCCGTTATAAGGAAGCTGAAAAACGGTTTTTAGCGGCCTTAGATAACCCCTTATACCGTAATCCAGCGCAAGCCTATGAAAATGCAGGCTTATGTGCCAGTAGAATTCCCAATATTGAATTAACAGAACAGTATTTACGTAAAGCGCTACAACTCAACCCTAGACTGGGAAAATCTTTATTGGCGCTGGCTGAAATTCGCTATGATCAAAGTGATTATCTCGCTTCAAGAGCTTATATTGAGCGATATCGTGATGCGTCAGCATGGACACCAAAAGCCTTACTAATAGCGATTAAGACAGAAAATAAACTCGATGATCAAGATGCAGTGGCAAGTTATAGCGTGTTATTACGAGGTCGCTTCCCTGATTCTGAACAGTCAATACAAGTACAAAATGGTCATTACTAATTTAGCTTTATTTCCAAACCAAATCTACCGCGAGCGCATGATGACAATGAATGTAGTAGGGCAGAACTCGTGACAGGACCAGATCACAATATAGTGCGGAGACAGTCCAGACAAGTGATGGTCGGTAATGTTGCGATTGGTGGTGGCGCGCCGATTGCCGTTCAGAGTATGACCAATACTGAAACGTGTGATGTAGCCGCGACAGTGGCGCAAATTTTAGCGTTAGAAAAAGCGGGTGCTGACTTGGTGAGGGTGTCTGTACCCTCGTTGGAAGCGGCTGAAGCCTTTGGAAAAATCAAGCAACAATCTAATTTACCGTTGATTGCCGACATTCATTTTGATTATAAAATCGCATTACGCGTAGCAGAGTTAGGCGTGGACTGTTTAAGGATTAACCCCGGCAATATTGGCCGTGAAGATCGTGTCAGAGCTGTGGTTGAAAGTGCTCGGGATAATGGTATTCCAATTCGAATTGGGGTGAATGCCGGCTCTTTAGAAAAAGATTTACAAAAGAAATACGGTGAGCCGACGCCAGCAGCATTAGTTGAATCTGCGATGCGTCATATCGATGTTTTGGATCGTTTAAACTTTCCAGACTTTAAAGTCAGTCTCAAAGCCTCAGATGTCTTTATGACGGTGCACGCATATCGTAAATTAGCCGATCAGATTGAACAACCTCTGCATTTAGGTATCACTGAAGCAGGTGGCCTTCGCTCCGGCGCTGTGAAATCAGCCATAGGGCTTGGCATGTTATTGTCAGAAGGTATTGGTGATACGATTCGGGTGTCATTAGCGGCTGATCCCGTTGAGGAAATTCGTGTTGGTTTTGATATTTTAAAAAGCCTGCGGATCCGCAATAAAGGTATCAACCTTATTGCTTGCCCATCTTGTTCGCGCCAACAATTTGATGTGATCTCAACTGTAAATGCACTTGAAGCACGTTTAGAAGATATTATCGAACCGATGGATGTGGCTGTGATTGGCTGTGTCGTCAATGGGCCGGGCGAAGCGAAAGAGGCCGCAATTGGCTTAACCGGCGGCACGCCTAATTTACTTTATGTGGATGGTAAGCCTAATCATAAAGTCGATAACGAGTCTCTTGTGGACGAATTAGAAAAAGAAATCAGGCAACGTATCGTTCGCCAACAAAATAATACTTACCCAGATAAAGTTATACCTATAAAGGACATCAGTTAATCGTGGCAGACATTATTCGTTCTGTTCGGGGCATGAATGACATTCTCCCGGACGTGACTCCCTATTGGCAGGCTGTTGAAGCGACGCTAAACAGTGTACTCACCAGTTATGGCTATCAGGAAATCCGTTTTCCTATTGTTGAAAAGACCGCTTTATTTTGCCGTTCGATTGGTGAAGTGACCGATATTGTCGAAAAGGAAATGTACAGTTTTGATGACCGTAATGGCGATAGCTTAACGTTACGACCAGAAGGGACTGCGGGTTGTGTGCGTGCCGCCATGCAAAATGGTCTGCTCAATCAGACGCAACGATTGTGGTATTGCGGGCCAATGTTTCGTTATGAGCGTCCCCAAAAAGGCCGTTATCGTCAATTCCATCAGGTGGGTGTCGAAGCCTATGGCTTTAATGGCCCTGATATTGATGCTGAAATGATTCTAATGACTGCGCGCTTATGGAAGCAATTAGGCCTAACAGGGCTTACATTACAGATTAATTCTTTAGGTTCAACACAAGCACGTTTAGCTTATAGAGAAAGACTCATTGCCTATTTTAAAGCGCATCATGGTCAGCTAGATGAAGATAGCCAACGGCGTTTGCACAGTAATCCTTTGCGGATATTAGATAGTAAAAACCCAGAAATGCAGGCGCTTAATGAAGGTGCACCGAAATTATTAGATCATTTGGACGAAGAATCTAAACAGGATTTTACTGCGCTTTGTGAAGCACTTGATGCAATGGACTTGCGCTATGAAATTAACCCGCGTCTAGTGCGTGGCCTAGATTACTATGGCAAAACAGTTTTCGAATGGGTGACTGATCATCTTGGTTCGCAAGGCACGGTCTGCGCGGGTGGTCGCTATGATGGCTTAGTGAGTCAATTAGGTGGTAAAGGCGCGACAGCAATAGGCTTTGCGATAGGCTTAGAACGCTTAATTTCTTTATTAGAAGCCATGAATGCATTACCCAATATTGAAAGGGTAGACGCATATATAGTGGCTGTTGGAGACGATGCTGCTAAGCAAGCCCTCATACTTGCAGAACAATTACGAGATCAAATTCCCGGTTTGAAGTTGATTACTCACTGTGGTGGTGGTAGTTTTAAAAGCCAATTTAAACATGCAGACCGAAGCGGTGCTCGTTGGAGTTTGATTTTGGGTGATGATGAAATCAGTCAACAAGTCATTGGTGTGAAAACAATGGCAACAGGTGAACAAGAAACAGTTTCGTGGGATGCGTTAGCTAATTATTTACAATCTTAAACATAGAAGAAAAATATGACTCCTTTGAATACGCCAGAATGGCAATCATTAGAACGCCACTATTCGGATCTGAAATATGTCTCAATGCGGGATGAATTTGCATTAGACTCTGGTCGCTTTGAACGTTTGTCCTTAAGCAGTGGTGACTTGCTGTTGGATTATTCAAAAAATCGTATTACAAAAAAAACGATAGAAAAGCTAACGGCCTTAGTGGAGTCATTAGATCTATCCGGTTGGATAGAGCGTATGTTCACTGGCGAAGCGATCAATACGACTGAAGGTCGTGCTGTCGCCCATATCGCACTACGCAATCGTAGCAATACGCCAATCATCGTTGACGGTGAAGATATCATGCCATTGATCAATGCGGTACTGGCACAAATGAAGGATTTTTGTAGTCAAGTTCATAGCGGCGAATGGTTAGGCTACACCGGTAAACGTATTACAGACGTTGTTAACATAGGCATCGGTGGTTCTGACCTAGGTCCGGCCATGATATGTGACGCATTAGAGCCTTATGGTGTCGAAGGCATGAGCGTTCATTTTGTTTCTAATGTTGATGGCACTGATCTTAGTACGACTCTCGATAAATTGACGCCTGAAACCACACTTTTTGTTGTGGCTTCAAAAACCTTTACCACTCAAGAAACATTGACCAATGCGCAATCAGCCAGAGCTTGGTTTCTGAAAGCTGGAATCCAAGAAGATGTCGCAAAACATTTTGTTGCAGTATCCACCAATGCTGAAGCCGTAGCTGAATTTGGTATTGATACTAAGAATATGTTTGAAATTTGGGATTGGGTTGGCGGCCGTTACTCTCTTTGGAGTGCGATTGGTTTACCGATTGCCTTGTATGTCGGTATGGACAATTTCGAGCGTCTATTAGATGGCGGTCATGAGATGGATAACCATTTCAGGCACACAGCATTTGAAGACAATATGCCGGTGGTTATGGGTTTATTGGGTGTCTGGTATGTTAATTTCTTTGGCTCACAGACCCAGGCTATTGTTCCCTACGATCACTCGCTAGCGCGTTTTCCAAACCATATGCAACAACTGGATATGGAAAGTAATGGTAAGGTGACAAATAGGCAGGGACAACGCTTAAGGTATGCAACAGGCCCCGTCATTTGGGGTACGCCAGGTACCAATGGTCAGCATGCCTATTTCCAGCTGATCCATCAAGGCACGCAATTAATTCCTGTCGACTTTGTGCTACCTGTCAATAGTCATTATCCAGAGGTGGATCACCAATCCATTTTACTAGCAAATGGTTTAGCGCAATCAGAAGCTTTGATGAAAGGTAAATCAGCGGAAGAGGTGAGGATGGAATTGGTCAAAGAGGGCTATGAAGGTGAAGCATTAGAAGCGCTGTTACCGCATAAAATATTCCCAGGAAATCGACCTAGTAATACCTTGATATTTCCTAAATTAACGCCTGAAATATTAGGCCAGCTTGTGGCCTTATATGAACACAAAGTCTTTGTTCAAGGTGTGGTTTGGAATATCAACTCATTCGATCAATGGGGCGTTGAGCTAGGGAAGCAGCTGGCTAAAGCGATTGTGCCTGAACTACAAAAAGAGGCTGATATTTCAGCCCATGATAGTTCGACAACCAGCCTAATTAAATTGATTAGACAATTAACTAAGCGATAAAAACAGACCGTTAAAGTTAGAGAAGGCCGCATATGGCCTTCTCTAACAATTCTAAAGGGTTGCTTTTTGTAAAATTAGTCCAGATAACGGTGGTAAATTCACAGACAATGAATAAGGCCGATCAGACCACGGAATGGACTCAGCTTCCAGTGTGGCGGTGTTATCAACATTGCTGCCGCCATAAAATTGCGAATCCGAACTGAGTAAAATCTGATATTTGGTCAGTTCAGGCATACCGATACGATAATTTTCTCTGGGTACCGGCGTGAAATTGAAAATAGCGATGATGTAGTCTTCACCATCTTTACGGATATAACTTAAGATAGATTGTTCTCTATCACTACAATCAAGCCATTCGAAACCGTGTGGATCGAACTCATGACGGTACAATGCGGGTGTTTGAGTGTAGAGCGCGTTGAGATCAGATACCAAGGTCTTCATACCTTGATGTGATGGGTACTGCAAGGTGTACCAATCGAGAGATTTCTCACAATTCCATTCTGTACCTTGAGCAAATTCAGAACCCATAAATAACAGTTTTTTACCTGGATAGGTGAACATCAAAGTATAGAGCAGTCTCAAGTTAGCAAAACGTTGCCATTCATCTCCTGGCATTTTGTTAAGCATAGACTTTTTGCCATGGACTACTTCGTCATGAGAAAAAGGTAGGACGAAATTTTCAGTAAAGGCATATAACAAGCCGAAAGTCAGTGAGTCATGATGATGACGGCGATGAATCGCATCTTGTTGCATATATTCTAAGATGTCATGCATCCAACCCATATTCCACTTCATAGAAAACCCCAGCCCGCCCATATGAGCCGGACGCGACACCATGGGGTAGGAGGTTGACTCTTCAGCAGTAATAATGCACCCAGGATGCGCCTGATGAAGGACTGTGTTCATGTGCTTTAGGAAGTCAATAACTTCTAGATTTTCACGACCACCATGTTGATTAGGTACCCACTCTCCATCTTCTCGCGAATAATCGAGATAAAGCATTGAAGCGACGGCATCGACACGTAAACCATCAATGTGAAACTCCTCTAGCCAATACATGGCACTAGACAGTAAGAAGTTAGTGACTTCTTTACGACCATAATTGAAAATCAAGGTGCCCCAATCTTGGTGTTCACCTTGTCTTGGGTCGGCATGTTCATAGAGTGCGCTGCCATCAAAGCGGGCTAAACCGTGGGCATCTTTAGGGAAATGTCCTGGCACCCAGTCTAAAATAACGCCGATATTTTGTTGGTGACATTGATCGATAAGGTAGCGTAGCTGATCAGGTGAGCCAAACCGGCTTGTTGGGGCGAAGTAGCCGGTAGTTTGGTAACCCCAGGAAATATCAAGTGGATGCTCAGTAATAGGCAGTAACTCAATATGGGTGAAGCCAAGCTCCTTAACATACGGCACTAACTGGTCGGCCATCTCCATGTAAGTGAGAAAATCACCGTCAGCATTACGTTTCCATGATCCTAAATGCACTTCATAGACAGAATGCGGTTGATGTAACCAGTCGGCCTCTTCTCGTGTTGACATCCAGGGTTCATCTAGCCAATCATGCTGGGATTTGGCTGCAACGACCGAAGCCGTACTTGGACGTAATTCTGTTTGCTGGCCATAGGGGTCCATTTTAGAATGCAATGAACCATCATCACGGTTGCGGATCTCGAATTTATAGATTTCACCGGCGTTGATACCAGGAATAAATAACTCCCAAATCCCATTCTCTCCGCGAACACGCATTGGGTGACAACGGCCATCCCAATGGTTGAAATTACCGATGACACTAATCCGTTCAGCACTCGGTGCCCAAGTCGCAAATAAAATACCCTCAATACCATCGACTTGGTGTTCATGTGCGCCAAAAACTCGATAAGCATGCCAATGTTTACCCTCAGAAAAGAGGTGTAAATCGAAATCAGCAAGTTGGGGGGGGAAGGCATAACTATCATAATGCTGCCACGAGACGCCTTCATTGTTAGTGCGGTGAATTAAATAAGGTGTTTCTAATGTGTTCGTCGGACCAGACCATTGAAAAAGGTCGGTACCTTCGATTCGACTTAGCGGTAACTCACCGTTAAGCGATGCTTCTTTTGTATCGGGTAGGAAAACAGTGACAGTCGACAGCATGTTTTCTGAATGTAAACCGAGGACTGAAAAAGGGTCATGATGACGCGCTTCTATGATTCGGATTAGGTCGTCAGATAATTTTTTTTCTAAAATCATAGTGTTGAAGTTCCAAATAATATTTGTTTGATGAATGTGAAGTGCTGTGGCAGTCTAATAGGTAATTTTGATTATTCACCGTTTGGAGAAGCTCAATGTCAGATCATAATAGCACGCGTTTTGTCAGTCGTCTTACTCGGGATACAGTGGCACTGATTTTAGCGGGTGGCCGAGGCTCGAGGCTAAAACAATTAACCGACTGGAGAGCGAAACCGGCAGTCCCTTTTGGCGGCAAATTTAGGATCATTGATTTTCCCTTATCAAATTGTATTAATTCGGGTATTCGACGTGTTGGCATATTAACGCAGTACAAATCGCATTCACTGATACGGCATATACAACAGGGTTGGGGGTTTATGCGCGGTGAACTCGGCGAGTTTGTTGAGTTATTACCTGCATCGCAGCAGACAGCACAAGAAGGGTGGTATTCCGGCACTGCAGATGCGGTTTACCAAAATGTGGATATTTTAAGAACGCATGGTCCAGAATATGTGCTCCTTTTAGCGGGTGACCATATTTATAAAATGGACTACGGTGATATGTTAGCGGCACATGTAGAGAAAGGTGCGGATATGACCATAGGTTGCCTACAAGTGCCACTAGAAGAAGCGAAAGAATTCGGTGTGATGTCTGTCGATGAATCATTACGTATCAGAGCTTTTGATGAAAAGCCTGACTCACCCAATCCGATTCCTGGCCGAGAGGACATTGCATTAGCCTCAATGGGTATTTATATCTTCAATGCTGCTTTTTTATATGAACAATTGATCAAAGACGCGGCAAATAATGAATCAACGCATGACTTTGGTCATGACATTATTCCATCATTAATCGAAAGCCATAAAGTAGTCGCCTTCCCATATAAAGACGTCCAAGGTAATGATCCTGGCTATTGGCGCGATGTGGGAACAATCGATGCATTTTGGTCCGCTAATTTAGAATTGATCGATATTACACCCGAACTGAATTTATATGATGATGATTGGCCAATTTGGACTTATCAAGCTCAACTGCCACCGGCTAAATTTGTTTTTGATGACGATGGACGGCGTGGTACGGCGGTTGATTCAATGGTATCAGGCGGTTGTTTAATTTCAGGTTCAACAGTACGACATAGTGTTTTATTTTCAAATGTGAAAGTGCATAGCTATGCTGTTGTCGAAAACTCCGTGGTGTTGCCTAATGTGAATATAGGTCGGAATTGCCGTTTAAATAAAGTAGTATTGGACAAAGGGTGTGATCTCCCAGCTAACACTGTGATCGGAGAGGATCCAGTTGAAGATGCAAAAAAATATGAAATCTCACCCAATGGTGTTGTGCTTGTGACGCCAGAAATGCTAGGTCAAAATAACAAACATGTCAGATAAGTTAAAAGTCGTTTTATGCTGGCATATGCACCAGCCGCAATACAGTGAACCTTTAAGTGGACTCTATCAACTTCCTTGGACCTATCTTCATGCGATTAAAGATTATGTCGATATGGCTTGGCATTTGGAAAATGTGTCAGGTGCTAAAGCAGTCGTTAACTTCGCCCCAACCTTAATTGAGCAATTGGCCGATTATGATACCCAATTGAAGGAACGTTTCAAGGGTACGGGGCGTTTAAAAGATCCCATGTTGATTGCGTTAGATTCACCACTTCAGCCCGTGCATATCGAAGAAAGAAAAGCGCTAGTGAATGCTTGCCTTCGAGCTAATGATGAAAAACTCATTGCACCCTATCCACAATTTGCCAAATTAGCATCAATGGCACGTAGATTGGTTGAAGATAGTGATCGTTTGGCTTATATCAATGACCAGTTCATGATTGATTTATTGGTTTGGTATCACATAGCTTGGATGGGCGAGTCAGTGAAGCGATCAGATATTCGCATTCAAGCACTGTTGAAGAAAGAAAAAGCATTTGACTTCCATGACCGCCGCCAATTAATGACCGTCATCGGAGAATTATTAGACGATTTAATACCGCGATATCGTCGCCTAGCAGAGTCTGGCCGAGTAGAGTTATCAGTCACACCTTATGCTCACCCAATTGTGCCACTGTTATTAGATATTAATACGACATCCGAAGCGATGCCTGATGCGGAGTTGCCTGAAATCACCAGTTATCCTGGTGGGGAAGAGCGTGCACATTGGCATATGGAAGAAGGACTACGTGTTTTTGAATCTTATTTTGGCTTTAAACCAAAAGGTTGTTGGCCATCTGAAGGTGCTGTGTCCGAGCAAACGTTAGAGCTTATCGGCGAGCATGGTTTCACATGGGCGGCGACAGGTGAAAATGTATTACGCAACAGTCTGAATCTATCAGAAATGCCGGATGCAAGCATCCATAAACCTTACCAAGTATCAAAAGACGGTCCCGCTTGTTTTTTCCGGAATGATGGTTTGTCAGACTTAGTTGGCTTTACCTATACCGGTTGGGGATCAGAAGATGCAGTCTCAGATTTTATAAGTCATTTAACCACCATAAAATCAGAGACAGAAGGCGAAAGCGATCGCGTTGTCTCTGTCATTTTAGATGGAGAAAATGCTTGGGAATATTATTCTTATAATGGCTATTATTTTTTAGAAGCGTTGTATAGCCAGTTGGCCGAACATCCAGACATTGAATTAACCACCTTCTCTGAATGCCTCGACAAGGGTGTAAAAGCAACGAACTTGCCTAAGCTTGTAGCAGGGAGTTGGGTCTATGGGTCATTTTCAACTTGGATAGGTGATCCGGATAAAAACCGAGGCTGGGATTTATTAAGCGAAGCTAAGCAAACCTTCGATCGTGTCGTGTCGACAAAAACTTTTGAGCCAGAGATGATGACAGCCTTATTACGCCAACTCGCAATTTGCGAAGGCTCAGATTGGTTCTGGTGGTTTGGTGATTACAATGCTGGAGATAGCGTTAGCGACTTTGAACGTTTATTCCGTTTGCACTTATCAAACTTATATCAAATGCTAGGTGAAGAAGTACCTCAAGTATTATCGGAAGTAGTCTCACAAGGTGGGGGCGGCATTGAGCAAGGTGGTACGATGCGTCGTGGAGGCTAAGTGACACAACAAGCAACGGTTTTTAACCGTCGACGGGGCGGCGTACTCTTACATATCACCAGCTTACCGAGTGGAAATATTGGGGCTGATGCTTATCGCTTTGTTGATTTCCTGCATCAGGCCGGTATGACAGTGTGGCAAATGTTGCCCCTCGGGCCAACACATGGCGACAACTCACCTTATCAATGTTTATCGGCCCATGCAGCGAATAGTGATTTAATTTGTATTGAAACCTTAAAATCTCAAGATTGGGCAAATTTTGATGATGAGGATACCGATCGCAAGATACTGCTAGCGCAAGCTTTTGGTCAATTTGAGACCAACGCATCGGCTATGCAGAAACAAACATTCAGCACTTTTTGCCAACAGCAAGCTTATTGGCTGGCAGACTACGTTTTATTCTGTCAAATTCGAGAGTCATATCAATATAGCGCTTGGTTTGACTGGCCTGAGCTATTACGTGATAGAGATGTGGCAACACTTGAAGCCTTCAAAAGTCGGCACCAACAGGCCTTAAGGATAAAATGCTTTGAACAATTTCAATTTTTTGAACAGTGGCAGTCTTTAAAGCAGTACGCCAACAGTAAAGGCGTTTTATTGTTTGGCGATATGCCTATTTTTGTAGCCCATGATAGTGCCGACGTCTGGGCCAATAAGCTTTTATTCACACTTGATTCATCGGGTCAGGCGACGAAAGTTGCCGGTGTACCACCTGACTATTTTTCTGAAACGGGTCAACGCTGGGGCAATCCATTATATGACTGGGCTAAACATGAGCAACAAGATTACCTGTGGTGGCAACAACGCTTAAAAACGCAGTTAGACTTGTTCGATTTAATTCGTATTGATCATTTTCGAGGTTTCGAAGCCTGTTGGGAGATTCCCGCCAGTTGTGAGACAGCAATAGATGGCCAATGGGTTAAAGCACCAGGCGAAGCTTTATTTGATAAATTAACCTCTGTTTTTGGTGAACTGCCATTGGTGGCCGAAGATTTAGGCATCATTACGGACGAAGTGACCGCCTTACGAGAAAAATATGGCATGCCCGGGATGAAGATTCTACAGTTTGCTTTCGGCGGCGATGCAACTAATCCTTATCTACCACATCAGCATCAGCAAGATAGCGTGGCCTATACCGGGACGCATGATAATGACACGACACTGGGTTGGTACGAGGCTTTAGACCAGAATAGTAAAGATCATCTTGCTACTTATGTCGGTGATAGTAATGAAACAATGCCATGGGTATTAAACCGAATGGCCTTACAGTCAGTGGCGCAGTTAGCAGTGATTCCAATGCAAGACATTCTGGCCTTGGATGGTAGTCATCGAATGAATGTCCCTGGCACTACAGAAGACAATTGGTCATGGTCTTTTTCATGGGACAATGTTGAACAGGGTAGTGCAGAACGACTACAGCAGCTAAATCAATTATATGGGAGAAGCGAATAATGACCACACCTGAACAGTTAAAATACGCAGCATCTCATGAATGGGTACGGTTAGAAGAATCCGGTGAGGTGACAGTGGGTATCACAGAGTATGCGCAAGATTTATTAGGCGATGTCGTCTTCGCAGATTTTCCTCAGATAGATGACGATGTTGAGGCAAACCAGCCTTGCATGCTACTTGAATCCGTTAAAGCCGCATCTGATATATACATGCCTGTGAGCGGTAAAGTTGTCGCGATCAATATCGCATTAGAAGATGAGCCAGAATTGATCAATCAAGATCCTTATGGCGATGGCTGGTTATTTAAAATTTCACCTGACAATAAGGCTGATATTGAAGCTTTGATGTCACTTGATGAGTATGAAGCATCTCTTGATGATTGAGCTAGTCCATTAAACAGGGTGAATAGCACCTAAGATAATGGGTTGTTTAGCCCCCGTTACCGACGGTAAATTACCCGCTTGTCCATTGAGTGTACGATAAGCCAACCAAGCAAAAGCTGTCGCCTCAACCCAATCTGGGTGAAGGCCTAGTAGCTCAGTACTCATGACGGTTTTACCCTTCAGTAACTGTTGCAAGCGTTGGATGAGCGTTAGATTGTGTATGCCACCACCACAGATATAAACTGCCTTGCAGCTATCACCGTAATGATGAATGCCTTGGCTGATAGTATATGCGGTGAGCTCTACTAGTGTAGCTTGAACATCAACAGCAGATAAGGTTTTACTGGTTTTATGGAGTTGTTTTTCTAGCCAAGAGAGATTGAAGTATTCTCGGCCAGTACTTTTAGGTATAGGCTCAAGAAAATAAGGATCCGCGAGCATTTGCGCTAATAAGTCTCGTTGGCATGTACCTTTGGCAGCCCAACAACCCTTGTCGTCATAGGCTTGTTGTTGATGCAAAGACACCCAAGCATCAAGTAGACTATTACCAGGTCCGGTATCAAACCCAAGAATAGCTTGGGCTTTATCAAGTAAAGTAATATTGGCAATGCCACCTATATTGACAATTACTCTGGGCTGATGAGGATCAGAAAACAATTCAGCATGAAAGGCGGGGACTAAAGGTGCACCTTGCCCCCCTGCGGCAATATCACGTTGGCGAAAGTCTGCAATGGTCGTAATGCCTGTTAACTCAGCAATCACACTCGCATTGCCAATTTGCAGGCTAAAGGGTGTTGCGCCACCGGGCGAATGAAATAGGGTATGTCCATGGCTACCAATGGCAGAAACCTGATCAGCTGTTATCTGCTGTTCAGCCAGAAATTGTTGGATAATTTGACCAATAAATTGGCCTAAAGCAGTGTCTAATTGACCTAAGTCACGTAAATGACATTCAGGATGGTTGATTATAGTGTGTAATTGTTGATGTATAGCTTCTGGAAAGGCAAACGTTTTGGCGCCGATCAGCCGACAGTTGTCTAGATTATCAAAGTCGACAATGGCAATATCAACACCATCTAAACTTGTTCCTGACATGACACCGACATAATAGGCCATGAGTTAGCCCTTATTCACCTTGAGCAATTGCTGTATTTACTAAGGTATCAAGTTGAGCAATAAGTGGTGCAGCTTGTATATTAAAGTCAGCCCGGTATTTTTTAGGCAAAGGCTCAGCTTTTGGCAGTTTGACGGTTAATGGATTCCGGTGAACACCATTGACACGAAATTCATAATGTAGATGAGGGCCAGTGGCTAAGCCACTACTGCCGATATAGCCAATAGTTTGTCCTTGCTTAACACGCTTACCGGGTCTTATGCCTTTTTTGTAGCGGGACATATGTGCAAAAAGCGTCGTATATTTACCGCCATGAGATAGGATTACCGTTCTACCATAACCACCTTTTCTGCCAACAAAATCTACTTTACCATCACCGGTTGCCAAAATAGGTGTCCCTGTCTTAGCAGCATAATCAACGCCGCGGTGAGGGCGGTTAGTTTTTAATACTGGGTGCTTACGGTTAGGGTTAAAACGAGAACTAATGCGTGATAAAGGAACGGGTGTTCGATTAAATGTTTTACGCATACTATCGCCTTTTGGAGAATAGTAGCGCCCTGAATCTTTAGCTTCAGTGAATCGAATGGCGCGAAAAGTTTTGTTACGATTAGTAAATTCAGCAGCTAGAATGTCACCATCATCGATTTTATTGCCATCCAGATAGACTTCATTATAAATCAACTTAAAGTGGTCGCCTTTACGTAAATCAAGTGCAAAATCAATATCCCAGCCAAAAATATAGGCCATTCCCATCACAACTTTATCCGTTAAGCCAGCCGTTAGCCCAGCTTCAAACAAGGAGCTTTCAATAGTACCTGTGACTTGCTTTTGTAGTAAGTCAACTTCTCGAGTAATCGTTTCTGCCTGATACGCTTCATCTACCTTTCGGATGTAAAATGTTGCAATAGGGCTTAAAATGACTTTCAAACGCTCAAGTGATGTGACGCCATCCTCTTGTATTGATGTACCAAAGTGAATGGTTTGCCCGGGCATTAAATTCAATAACGGCCCGATAGCCTTCTTATCGAGTCGGGTGACAAGATAAACATCTTTCGCGGTTAAGCCGACACGCGGAAAAATAAGTGATAAGTTATCGCCCGATTTAACGACGATTTCTTGCCAGTCAAATTCAGGTTCACTATTGACGACTGATGAATCTGTATCAAGTTCTTGGTCGAGCGCTTCTATTTCATTTATTTCACCCTCAGACAAGGAATCAGAATTGGTGATATCAAACTCAGTGATGACAGGTGGTGTATTAGTTAGAGAGGCAAGCGTTTGGGTTTGACGGCGTTCTTGAGATACAGGAATAAGATGATTTTGATGTTGTTCGGCTGCTGACAATCCGGGTAAATCAATAATTTGAGATTCAGGTGCTGTATTTTGTACATCAGTTGATACAAACCCAGTCACCAAAAAGACAATGAGAGCTAGAACGACAAGCCCACTAATAAAACGATACTTAACAAGGTGGCTTGCAGTATCAGAAAATATGTTGCTTTGTTTAGATGGTTGGACTAATCGGTTTCGCTTCATCGAAGACTCTGGGTTGATGAGTAATTAGGTTGATGCGTAATTAGCATTGCATTCTCGCAGTATTTCAATGGGAATGGAAGCCTTTCTTCATGTTGATTGTGATACTATTCGCGCCAGAAGAATTATCAAATTGGAGAAAATCATGGTTCCTGTGCAGGTAGCGTTGGCAGAAATTCAACGCGGAGCAGAAGAAATATTGGTTGAAAGCGAGCTAATAGAAAAGCTGGAGACCGGCCGGCCTTTGCGAATAAAAGCGGGATTTGATCCAACAGCACCAGATTTACACCTAGGCCATACTGTTCTACTCAATAAGTTAAAACAATTTCAAGATTTGGGTCATGAGATATTATTTTTAATTGGTGACTTTACCGGCATGATTGGGGATCCGACAGGTAAAAATGTCACCCGTAAGCCGCTTACACCAGAACAAGTACAAGAGAATGCCAAATCGTATCAGGAACAAGTGTTTAAAATTCTTGATCCTGAAAAAACAATCGTTGTCTTTAACTCCGACTGGATGAATAAAATGTCATCTGCTGACATGATTCGTCTGGCATCGAATCATACTGTTGCCAGAATGTTAGAGCGTGATGATTTTGACAAGCGTTATAAAGGCGGGCAACCGATCGCCATTCACGAATTCCTCTACCCTTTAATACAGGGATACGATTCAGTCGAATTGAACGCAGATGTTGAATTGGGCGGCACCGATCAAAAATTTAACCTACTCATGGGCCGCGAACTGCAAAAGGCCTATGGCAAATCACAGCAATCTATTTTGACCATGCCTATTCTAGAAGGATTAGATGGCGTGCAAAAAATGTCGAAATCATTGAATAACTATATTGGTATCAATGATAGCCCTAAAGATATTTTCGGCAAGCTAATGTCAATTTCAGATGATCTGATGTGGCGTTATATCGACTTGTTAAGCTTTAGAACGATTGCAGAGATTCAACAATGGCGTGATGATGTGGCGGCAGGTAGAAATCCAATAGAGATTAAAAAAGACTTCGCCGAAGAAATCGTGGCACGCTTTAATGATGAAGCTGCGGGTAAACAAGCTCGTGATGGTTTTGAAAACCAGTTCAAAAAAGGAGAGATGCCAGAAGACATTCCTGAATTAACATTAACAGCAGAGAATGACGGTATCCCAATAGCGAATTTATTAAAAGAGGCTGGGTTGACGAGCAGTACATCAGAAGCCATAAGAATGTTAAAACAAGGTGCAGTTAAAATCGACAGCCAGAAAGTGGATGATCGTAGCCTTATCATTTTGAAAGGTGAGCAACATATTTTCCAAGTCGGGAAACGGAAATATGCCAAGATTTCAGTCGTTTAAACCGGTTAATTTTTTCACTTAAAATCATCGACTATTAGCCTGATATAACTTGCTTACCTAACATTTCTATAAAGCCATAGCTGAATAGTAAAGCTAAGCCTGAATGTCATTAATGCACATAATATTGATTCAATGATTCAATGATTCAATGATTCAATGATTCAATAAATCAATAGCTTAAGTATAGACATCAAGACTCTCGAAGAATACGATGAGGCATGCTAATAGATCTATTAGCATATTATTAGTTCATTTACAAGGAGAGAGAAATGTCTTATAAAAAGAAAATATTACCTATGCTATGCGCAGGTATATTATCGACCCCAATGATGGCTCAGGCCGAAATAAAATCCCTAGTAGACGCCCATATTTTGGTACACGGTGAAATGCTGGGTGGTATTGCCGATAGCGTACCGGCAAATCGGGTTCAGATTGGGAATGAAGCCGCAGTTCAAGATAATATGGCCTTACAGCACGCACGTGAAGTGGCCCTGATTATCAATGATACAACTGGTGATGGTGCTAGGCTGATGGAGGAATGTTGCTGGCGGCCTCAACCCGCAGTTTATTCCAACTTTATTGTAGGTACGACGCAGGATATTCTAAGTGCAGCTTCACCTACCCCACCTGTCGCTCCTGAGGACTTGTACAATCCGGAGGACGCGCCGAACACACTTGCGTTGGATTCAGATCCAGGAAGAGCAACGCTAGCTATTCCTGCTAACTATGGCGATCAGATGGCTTCGGTTTTCGATCAAATGGTGAAAGCAAGAGATGGATATAACGCTGGGCTGCCTGGCGGAGATAGCATGGACCAATTTACCTACGATTGGATAAGGACGCTCACGGCGGGGATTCCTGCGGGATTTGATTTTACTGATGGGACACTTCTGCCACCAGACAGTTTAGCCTCACGCTTGGTTTGGAATTGGTCTTATCAAATCAAAAAGTATCGCCAATTTCGTGAAGGGACAGGGCCTTATGCTCCTCACCCCGAGGCGTTCTTAGATGCCTTTAGAGACTTCTACAATTGGTCTTGTATCCTTTGCCTTGGGGCAGGTTTTTATGATACCACTGGCATGTATGACCTTGGTTCGGATGGTATCTACAGAGCCAACGAGTATTACGATGCCATTGTTGCTCTTTTACCGCTCCAGCAGCGAATTTGGTTGGCCCAACAATTTGATGAAGGATTTAAGGCAGCTGATGGAGTGACTTCTGCACCGCCCTTACAAGTCAGTTTTGGCCTTACTCAGCAAAGTCAGCAGGCCAACAATCCTGCGCCTTTAGATGAAGAAGCCAGCTACGGAGCCCATTGCCACACTGCGGCAGAAGTCTATATACCTATCGATCCGATGGCATTGGATAAAAAAATGGGTGATGACGTTCTTGCTGGCGAAGAAGGCTCTTCATACGATACCGACAGCTATATGGCGGGATTGCCAAATACCTCAGCATCGACCCCGACATTTGGACCCTTTGATGTTATGCAGCAGCAAGTAGCAACTAACCTTGCTGGCACTTTTACGAAGATAGCAAATGGTGACATCGTGTATTGGGAAAAGCGTGTTAAGCACGCGATGTTCACTGGGCAGCGTTTTCAGTTTGCTGCTTGGGCGCGGGTAGATCGTCCGTGGGAAGGAACCTTCTTTCCGGAAGATATTGATGCTCTCGCAAGTCAAGGGGGCGACGAACCCATCGATGCACAAGACAGTATGGCTTATGCTGACGTGTGTGTGGATGTAGCACCTGATCCTGCTAATGTTGTATACGCAAACCTTTGTGGACGTCAGGTATCGTTCTTCGATAACATTGAAATTGTCGGCCCGCAGACTGCTGGTGTGACGCTAACGGGCACTTCAGGTAATGATTTGCTAGTTACTGAGACCGTCGGTGGCTCTGTGCTTGTTGGACAAGGTGGAGATGACTGCCTAATTGGAAGCAATGCCGGAGACAATATTGTCGGAGGCCCTGGCGATGACACGCTAATAGGTCGTGACGGTGGCGATAATATAACGGGCGGTGCTGGGATTGATACTATTGATGGTGGCGACGGTATCGATGGGTGTAACAGTGGAGAGGTAGTAAGCAACTGCCCATAAACTAACAAGTATTTATAGCTTTAAGATAAAGCTTGGGAGATGAAAAAGCATCGCTTATCAAAGCGGTGCTTTTTTTTTGATATTTTCAGTCATAAAACTGTAAATAACGCATTGACAGTAGAGGGAGAGGCTGTATAATTCTCGCTTCTTTGTTGCAGACAATCGCAGCAAATGCTCTTTAAAAAAATAATACTAAGTAATCTGTGTGGATACTTGCATTGGGCCTTTTTGCAAAAAGAAGAACGATGTTA
>Ga0316189_10000668_pt1 | contig 34283 bp, 30 predicted proteins | sample LowCovwburrow_MG_FD_204930 | JGI IMG/M metagenome (GOLD analysis project Ga0316189, IMG submission 204930) | Coastal sediment microbial communities from Maine, United States - Lowes Cove worm burrow | ecosystem: Environmental > Aquatic > Marine > Coastal > Sediment | place: USA: Maine...
CCGCCGCCGCCGCCTTGTCGACCCGAAAGGTGCCGAGGTCGCGGGCGTTGACGCCGATGATCCGAGAGCCCGCGTCGATCGCCACGTCGACTTCTTCGGCGCTGGCCGCCTCGACGACCGGCTCCATCCCGAGCGCGCGAATCTGCTCGATGAGTGCGTCCAGCTCTGAAACCTGAAGCACCCGCACCAAGAGCAAGACGAGCGACGCCCCGACATCGAAGGCAAGCTCCACCTGGATCGGATCGAGGACGAAGCCCTTGTAGAGCACGGGTACGTCGACCGCAGCAGCAACACGGCGAACCAGGAGCGGAGAGCCGCCGAAGCCAGGCCCGTCGGCGAGCACGCTGACGACCGCGGCTCCGCCTGCCTCGTAGGCGCGCGCGACGCGAACACCCTCCCCTGGAGGGTTCGGGCGGATCTCGCCGGCGCTCGGGCTTCGGAACTTCACTTCCGCCATGACCGCAGGTGGCGCGGACGAGGGACGAGATAGTGCTTCGATCGCGCGGCGAGCTCGTTCGGGCTCCGGCTCGCGCGAGACCTTTGGCCGTGAAGCCAGGTGACGCCTTCGGCGTTCGTTCTCACTGCGCTTTCGAGCGAGAATGGCGGCGAGGTAGTCAGTCATGGGGCCTGGGTCTGCTTCGCCCAACGCTCGAGTGTTCCGAGTGCGGCGCCACTGTCGATCGCCTCCCCAACGCGAGCGGCTGCAGACGCCGGATCGGAGGCCATCCCGGTGACGCAGAGGCCTGCTGCTGCGTTCAAGACGACCGCCGTACGTGCAGGGCCCGGGTCGCCGCGAAGGACGCGACGAATGATCTCCGCGTTCTCTGCGGCATCTCCGCCTCGGAGTGCCTCGAGGGGAACCGCTGCCAGGCCGAAATCCTCTGGCACGAGCTCGAACGTTCGCACCTGGCCCCCCACAAGTTCCGCCACCTTCGTCGGGCCCGAGGGTGAGACTTCGTCTAGTCCGCCCTCGCCGTGGACCACCCAAGCTGCGCTGAGCCCGAGGGAGCCAAGAGCCTCGGCCAATTGCTCCACCCGATCCGCATCGAACACGCCCACCACTTGATGCGTCGCCGACGCGGGGTTGGCGAGCGGACCCAGGAGGTTGAAGAGCGTGCGAATCCCGAGCTCACGTCGGACCGGGGCGGCGTGACGCATCGCCGCGTGGTGGCTCGGCGCGAAGAGAAAGCCGATGCCTACGTCCTCGATGCAGCGCGCGACCTGGCTTGGCGACAGGTCGATCCGGACGCCGAGCGCTTCCAGCACATCGGCGCTGCCTGCCTTCGAAGAAACCGCTCGATTGCCATGCTTGGCGACGGCGACCCCGCAGGACGCGGCGACAATCGCGGCTGCCGTGGAGATGTTGAAGGTGTGCAGGCCGTCGCCGCCCGTCCCACAGGTGTCGAGCACCGGGCCCGCGACATCGGGGCGAATGGACTCACATTGCTTCCGAAGAGACCGAGCGGCGGCTGCGATCTCTTCGGAGGATTCACCCTTCATTCGGAGGGCGACGACGAAGCCAGCGATCTGGGCAGCAGTCGCGCTGCCCTCGAGAATCGTGTCCATCACCGCCTCGACGTCTCCCGACGGCAGGTCGTGGCCGGCTACCAAGCGTCGAATTGCGTCCGAGATCACGCCGCCCTGCCCGACTCGAAACTCGTCAGCCAATTCTCGATGAGCGAGTGCCCATGCTCGGTGAGAAACGACTCCGGATGAAACTGGACGCCCTCGATGGGGAGCGTTTGATGCCGAAGACCCATGATCTCCCCCTCGTCGGTCCAGGCGGTGATTTCGAGCTCGGACGGAACCGTGTCGCGGTCGACGATCAGGGAGTGGTAGCGCGTTGCCGTGAGCGGGCTTGGAAGGTTCGCGAACACGCCAGCCCCCTCGTGCAAGATCGGAGAGGTGCGCCCGTGCATCAGTCGTTCAGCACGGACGATCGAGGCGCCGAAATGCTGTGCGATGCTCTGATGGCCCAAGCAAACCCCGAGGATCGGCGTGCTGTCGCCGAGCTCCGCGATCAAGCGAAGGCTGACGCCAGCCTCTTCGGGGCGTCCGGGGCCCGGGCTGATCAACACGCCCGCAGGCGCGAGCTCACGCGCTTCGTCGACCGACACCGCGTCGTTGCGCTTCACCACGACCTCGGCACCGAGCTCGCCCAGGTACTGGACTAGGTTGTAGGTAAACGAGTCGTAGTTGTCGATTACGAGAATCATCGATGTCGATCGCTAGCGGCTCGGCACAAGCCCGTCAACCGGCCCCAACCGACGCCGGTTCGTAGCCGCGCTCCCGAAAGAACTTTTCGAGCCGGAGGTTGACCATCTCCGGGTATTCGAGCGGCGCGTAGTGAGTCGCCCCAGGAATGATCATGATCTCGGAGCCCCGGATTCGCCTGGCCATGCGCTCCGCCGCCGCGCGCGGGGTGAGAACGTCGCGAGACCCGGCCACGATCAAGACAGGCACGTCGATCGTCGGGAGTAGGTCCCAGGCGTCGTGCTCGCCCATCTGTTCGAGGAGGCGGATGAACACGTCCATGTCGAGTAGGCGAAACCTGTCGATGATCTCGCCAGCAACCTGTTCGTCGAAGGTTCGGGCTGCCAGCCCTACGCGCTTGACCCACTCGCCTGGGTCGGGAAGTCGTGTCGCTTGCCGCACCAAGCCTTCGAGCGTCCGGGGCACCGAGCGAAGTCCGCGAAGGAAGGGCGGCAAGAGGCGTCCTACTAGGCTCAGATTGAAGACGTAGTCCCATGGGCGCCCCGCAACCCCATTGATCATCGTGAGCGAAGCAACTTTGTCGGGAGCGCTCCGAAAGAGCTCCAATCCCACCTGAACACCCATCGACCAGCCGACAACGGCCGCACGCTCGGCGCCCTCATGGCCAAGCAGGGCCAGGGCATCGCGGGCATGATCGGCGACGCTCAGCGCCGAGGGGTCATCCGGGGCTGCCGAGCCGTAGAGCCCCCGATAGTCCCAGCAGATCAGGCGGTAGCGGTCCCGAAAGCCCTGAATCTGATGGCTCCAGGCTTCCCAACTGCCCGCGAGGCCGTTGCAGAGCAGGATTGGCCGCCCTTGGCCCAGCGTTTGATAGGCGATTTCGGTGCCATCGAATGACACAAAGCGGCGTTCTTCAACGGGGGGTGGCATCATGGGGACGTCGGGAAGCCTATCAGCGACGGGTTCTGAGCGCCCGCCTTGACATGATCGGGTTTCAACGGATAAATTTGAGATAGCTGAAATGTCAGACGAACTTCAAAACTCCAAGAAAGTCCGCGATATCCGCGAAAGGCTTGGTCGCAAGACCGCGCCACCGCCTCCCCAGCCGCTCGAAGAGGGGGGCGTTGCTCCACCTCCGCCGGCACTTGGAGGCATCGCCCCACCGCCCGGCTTTGTCGGCGGGCAGGCCGCGAAACGCTCCGGACCCTTCGGTGGCACGGCGGCCCAGGGCCCTGCTCAGCAGGAGGTTCGTATTGTCGTCGACGAGCAGGCCGTGGCCTCGGCGCACGAAGGCAAGAGCCGTCGGGTCCGCAAGCTGATGATTATGAGCGGAGCGGGCGCCGCCTTGGTCGGATTGTTCTTGGGCGTCTTGTCGACGACCGTGATGAGTCGGCGCACGCAGTACAACGTCGCCGTTCGCGATGGCAAGGCCGTCTACCAAGCCGTACGCACGGCGGGAGACAAGGTTGGCGAGGCGAAAGTGTTGCTCGACCGTGCGGTGAGCTCTGCGAAGTCCCGACCCGGGGAAGGTCCCTCCGTCGATTATGAGGCGATCGAACAGCTTCGCGCATTGCCGACGCCGTTCAGCGCAGGAGACTTCGTCGGGCTGCAATACACGAAATTCAGCCGAGAGACGGTCAACTCCCTCTTCCTTTACGCGCGTCAGGTAGACGAGCTCTGGGACGAGTTCGACACCGTGGCGAGCCGGGTCCTCCCGAACGCACGACGCGCAGAGCTCGATGAGGCCGCACAAGACGAGACAGCGCTCACGACGAGCCCGACCGGGTGCGTGCCAACGCTGGGCGAAGGCGGCTTTCGCTGTGGGCTGGTCTACGTCGATATGCCGGAGGCCGACTCGACGAGCTCCAAGCTCAAGGTGCGAGCCACCCGTGGCACCAAACCCTTCGAAAAAGAGCTGTACCAGGGCCAGGATCTCCGACAGAACGCGAGTCAATACGTGATTCTGACGAACCCAGACCAGTCGCAAGGCGTGCTCGGCAGACGGCAGAACGCCTTCAGCGCGTATCGCAAGGACCTCGCGGAGCTAGCGAAGAAGATGAGCGCCACGCTCGAGACCCAGGGCAGCGTCGAGAAGGGTCTCGGCTCGGTCGCAGGCCTCGAGGAAATCGCCAGCTTCTGAACGAGAGTTCCTTTCGGTAATCGTGGGTTGCCGACTGCAACTCATTCGACGGCTGAACAAGCCAGCTGCTACATTGTAAGCGGGGAGAATGCCTAGATTCAGGCTGCGATATCAGTCGACCAATCTCGAGATGCCACTCGGGGAGTTTGCCATTGGTCGAAGCTCGTCGTGCAATCTTGCGCTGGCCGACGGATTGGTGTCTCGGAAGCACGCCGTCTTGCACGTCGGACCCGACGCTGTCGTCGTGGAAGATCTCGGCAGCCGCAACGGGGTCGCGGTGAATGGCATGCGAGTCAACGCCCCTCGGCGCCTCGCGCACATGGACCGTGTGTACATCGGTTCGCAGGAACTCGTCCTCATCGACGCCACGAGACTCCGTGACGGCAACAAGGAAACCGCAGACTACATCGTCTGCGAGTCGTGCGGCGCCATCAACGGCTCGGCCAAGCGTCGTTGCGGCGAATGCGGCAGGCGACTCACCTCCACGGCCGGCGAGACGCTGGTCGGCACCAATAGCCGCGTCGACTCGTCGTCTCATGCATGGGGCGCCGAAGATACGCGCACGGCACGCGCACTCGACGTGATCGCCGGCATCGCGAGCAAGGCAATCGCGATGGGTCGCTTCGAAGAGGCCGAGCGAATGCTGCTCCCGCACCTCGACAACATTCTCGAGCGCGCCATCGCCAAGCGCCCGCTAAGCGACTCCGAGAAGGACGACACCGACGTGCTGTTCGCCGGAGCGACCAGGTACGCGCTCGAGCTCGCACAAGGTCTGCACACGACGAAGTGGATCGACTGGGTCTTCCGCGTCCATACGGCCACGGGCCGCCTGATGGAGGCCGAGACCATCGAAGCCCTTCACAGCCTCGTGCGGAACAACAAGTATTCGCGTCCCGAGTTTCTTCGCTCGTACCTGCAGGTCGTCCAAGGCCGCTCCGCAGAGTACGGCGCCTCGGAGCGCTTCCTGCTTCGGCGGCTCGAAGGCCTCGAACAGGTCGTTACGGCGTACTAGCCGGCCTGGCGGGACTCGGGACCGAGCTGCCGAATGCGTTCGATCGCATCCGCGAGGCGTGCGTCGCCGACAAGCGCGTCGAGCAGGACGAGGACCTCCTGTGAGGGGCTCGACGCCGCGCGCGCGTAGAGCTTCGCACTCTTCTCGAGCCAGCGACCAGCACCAAGCGAGCATCCAAGACGTGCAGCGCATTCTGCGACGGCCGCGATGCGCAGGGGTTCGACCTCGACGCCGCGGTCGAGCTGCTCTTCGAGCTCGTCGATGCCCCTAGACAGCATGCGCTCCGCGTCGGCCAAACGCCCTTGCTCGATGGCCCGAGTTGCCACTTGCGAGAGCAGATGAAAGGTCCATCCGCTCGGCGCGACATCGGGTGGAGTCGAAATACCGACCTCTTCGGTCGCGGCGGCCCCGCAGTGAGGGCATTGGAGGCTCGTGCTCGGGTATGGCACCGCGCACCCGACACAGAAGGTGAGCCCCGAGGTGGTGCGGAAGTTCCGCCGAGCGGAACCCACGACGATGAACACCAACTCCTGGGTCCCCAAGCGAATGCGGTCGCCGTCTTGGAGCGTTGCCCGTCTCACGAGAGGCGTACCGTTGAGCTGTGTGCCGTTGCGGCTGTCGAGGTCTTCGAGCGCCGGCTCGTCTCCGCTCAGGTCGATGCGAACGTGGCGCCTCGAGAGCATCGGATCATCGATGGTGACCTGGCACATGGAACCGCGCCCGACGAGCACCTCGTCCCCCGAAAGGTCGACCTCTTGTAGATGAAAACGCAATCGATAGCGCACAGACCCGGCTCCTGAGTGATCCCCAGGTTAGACGGCGAGCGCCGAAGGTGTAAAACCCACCCGCACCTACGTTGGCGCTACTTCTCGTCGACGTCGGGCGTGTCATGACGTCGAATCTCGCCCGTGATGCGGTCGGCGATGTCCGCATTCTGGTCGGGGTCCGAGTCCTCACCGACCATGTCGACGAGGCTGTCTTTGTGGTCGACCTCGGTGGCCTTGTTGCTCCGGAGCTTGCCGAGCGTGGCGACCGTCTTCGGATCCTCGAGGATCAGGCAGTAGAAGCCGTAGAACTCGTTGTTGTCGACCGCCTTCGCGAGCACGCGTGGTTCTTTCCACTCATACCACTGCTTGGGTTCACCACCGGGATGGAGAGGGCCGGTCTTCTTCTTGGCCTTGCCATAGCGCTGCTGAAGCGCGGAGCCGAACTCGTCGAAGCTCGCCCCCTCGAACACGGAGGTGTCGAAGGCTCGGTATCGCTTCCAGAGCTTGTCGTTGATGAAGAAGAAGTAATCTTGCGTGGTCTTCGTACGGACGCGCAGCAGCGATTCGCCATTGTTGTGAGTGAACTCACCTTTCAGGTAGCCCGAATCGTAGGCAGTTGGCGTGCCGTCGAACTCGAAGTAGGAGTCGCGTATCTCGCGAGTCTCCTCCTGCATCTTGTAGCGCAGCCGATCCTCTTGGATCGCATCCGTGGTCTTCGCGATGGGCTCTTGATAGGAGGCCTCGATCCCCTTCTTCAGTTGGCGATAGACCTCCTTGGGCGTCCAACCCCACTGAAGATCGCCCATCGAAGCCTCGAGCGCGCTCGGCGCTCTCGTGCTCGCGGAGCCGACATCGGTAACGAATGCCGCCCCGAGCACCAGCGCACAGGATGTGAGCAGGGCCGCGTAGGATGAACGTCGCATATCTATTTCCCCCGAATTACAAGCTAGCACCTGGGGAGGCCGGGCTACAAAAACGCGTAGAGGAGTCCCAATTCAGGGGGCGGCTGAGAGTCCCCTCTGCCCGGCGGGTGCCATGGCCACGAAAAGCATCGTCCCCCCCGCAACCGCGGCCGGCATGAAGAAGAGATTGACCAGCGGGATGAACAACAAGACCCAGACGCCCGTGCCAAAGCCCGTGACGGCGGCTAGCTGCCGGCGGCCGAACGCGACGCGGTCTCGGACGGACCAGTCGCGGCGAGCAGCGGGCCAATCGATGTAGTCGATGCCGAGGTAGACCGCCGTCAGGGCGAAGCCGAGCAGCGAGATGACCTGACCAAGACCAGGCAAGAAGAACGATGCGAGGAACATCGGCCCGACGACAGCGACGTAGACGAGCACTTTCAAGATCTCGAGCCGTATCGTCCGAAACACGTCGGCGACCATCTGCTTGAACGAGAAGGGAGGAGGCGCTTCGCCCGTCAACAGCCCCTCGACGGCTTCGCTAAGCGCGTCGTTGAAGGGCGCGGCGACAACACTCGAAATCAACAGCACGAGCACCAGTCCGAGCAAGGTGATGAGAAGCCCGGAGATGAGTTCGAGAGACCATCTAAACGCGGAGAGCAATCCGCCGACAAAGCCCGTCGCGTCGTTCCAGCTCTCGGGGAATAGACCCCACACGAGGCTAGTCAGGTCGTCGTGCAGCGTACCCGCGCCATAGAACACCAACGCGAGAGCAGCCCCCGTGATGACGATGGGGAACACCCAGTAGCGCGCGAGGCCCGGATGCTGAAGATAGACGAAGCGCATCCCGCGAATCACGTACGAGAGACCTCGGACGAAACCGATGGGTGATTTCGCGACCGCGCCTGCGCCTTGGATGATGACCTTCACCAGGCGGTGCTCCTATCACGGCAGCGCGACGGCGCCGAGTGGAATGAGAGGTTTCAAATCTTCATCGTCGAATCGAAGCTGGAGGCCAACGAAGTAGTCGCGGCTCGGATTGATCGCATCGTCGATTCCGGCAAGCAACCAGAACCGCTTGACGATTTCGAAGCCTGCCCGCACGCGGAGGCGCGGCCACACCCGCCGTCCGAATTCGAACAGATCGGTGTTGATCTCGAGGCGATCGCGGATGACTTTCACGTCCAGGCCCAAGCCACCGGTCGATTCGATGATGCCGAAACGGAACGTCGCGAAGCCGATCGTCTTGCCAAATTCGGCCGAGAACTTCAGGCGATTGCTCCTCGTGATCTCGGTGCGGCGATACTCGGCCGGATAGAACAAGGGCGGTGGGCTCTGCCGGATGATGCTCTCGGAGACGCTGACCGAGCCACGTGGGTCGTCGACGAATTGGACCAGGAAATACCGCCCCTCTCGCGGCTTTAGGTAGATCGAGAAGTACGTTTTGAAGGCGTTGGTGAGTGCGTAGTACTCGCTTCGGAGCTCCACGATGGTGCGAAGCCGATTCAACCCCCCGACGAAGCTATTGAGACCTTCGGCGACGCCTTCGACTTCGTCGATCAGGGCTTCGTCTTGGGTGAGCCGGCCGATGGTGCCCTCCCCGCGCGCAGTGCGGCCCGAGACTTCCTTCACGTCAGCAAGCACCGCATTGAGCTGATCGGCCGCGCGATGGATGGAGGCGATGGTGTCGTCCACCTCGCCGATTCCCTGATCGATTTCGTCTTTTCGTTTGTGGATGATCTCGCTGAGGTCATCGGTAGCGAGCTCGACGTTCTCCATGATTCGGACGATGCGAGGCCCCGCTTCATCCGTGACCGTCTTGATGTTCTCGAGAGCGTCGCTCAGGTTGCGAAGGGCGCTTTCCATCCGATCGCCCGCTTCCTCAGTGCCGAATACCCGCTCGAGCTGGGCGGTGATCTTCTTCACGCTGTTCGCGATGTCATTCACCGTCACCATGATGTCGTCCGTGCTGACGCCTCGATCAGCGACACGGATCTCGCCCCCATCTGGAATCTCGGGCAGTCCCGGCGTGCCGGGACGGATGACGAGTACGCGTTCTCCAAGAAGCGAGAGGCTTCGCATGGTGACGCTCGCGTCCTCGTACAGGGCAATCTCCCCGCTAATTCGGAGGTCGACGCGGGCGCGGTTGCCCTCCAGTCGGATCTTCGAAATGTATCCGATGGGGATACCGGCCACGAGCACACGCGACTTTGGGCTCAGGCCCTGGACATCGTCGAAGTAGGAATAGACGCCATACCCGGCATCGCTCGTCGACCGCTCGTCGACGTAGCGATATACGGCGAACGTCACAGCGAGCCCAAGGGCCACCATCAAGCCGACCCGAGCCGCATTCCAAGTCTCCTTCATAGAGCGCTGCAAATCCTAGTCTAAGCGCCCCGAAACAGCCATGGCCGCGTGCGTTCGGTCGGGCTGATGGCGGTCCTTGCCGCATCTCTCTTCTACCGCTATGGCATTGCGGCTTTGTCGGACGGAATCGACGCGCTAACCGCAGCGGCACTGGGAGCGTTGCAGGGCCTGACCGAGTTTCTTCCAGTCTCGAGCAGCGGCCACGTCGCGATCGGCGCGCAGTTCTTCGACATTCAGGACAATTCGCTCGCCCTGGTGATCCTCCTGCACCTCGGGACCTTGGCCGCGACGGTCATTCTCCTTCGATCGGACATCGCAAGCCTCGCGATGGAAGGGCTCGCCGCCATTCGACAGCCGGAGCGCTTTCGTTCGACCCCCGAAGGCCGCACGCTCGTCTCCATCGCGATCGCGACGGGGATTACGGCGGTCCTCGGCTTCGCGCTCCGCGACACCGCCGAGGCCTTCGCTCGCGATCTGAGCCTCGTCGGCTATGGCTTCCTCATCTCGGCCGCGTGCCTAATCGCGAGCGCTAGCGCCAGATCAACGACGGACGAGGTGTCCTCGCTTCAAGCGATAGCGGTCGGCTTGGCCCAGGGCATAGCTGTGCTGCCTGGAATCAGCCGAAGCGGGGTCACGATCGCCGTGGCGATGCTGCTTGGCATTCAAGGGAACGCCTCGTTTCGCTTTTCCTTCCTCATCTCGCTGCCCGCCATCCTCGGCGCGGCGCTGCTCGAGACCCTAGGCTCGGAGGGCCTCGGCTCGTTGAACCTCAGCGCCTGGGTCGGTGGATTGACGGCCATGGTGACGGGATACGTCGCACTTGTTATCCTGCGACACATCATCCTCGTCGGTCGCATGTGGACGTTCGCACTCTATTTGATACCTCTGGGACTGTTTCTGGTGACCCGCTGACCCATTCGACGGCAATGACTCTCACCGACAACGCATACGCCGTCATCATGGCAGGCGGTTCGGGAACGCGCTTCTGGCCGCTATCGCGCAGCGATCGGCCCAAGCAGTTTCTCTCGCTCGGCCCCGACGAGCGCTCTCTCTTGCGCGGCACTGCCGAGCGCATCTGGGATCTGATCCCGGCTGAACGAACCTTCGTCGTCACGAGTGAGCTTCTGCGTGGGCAGGTCGAAGCGCAATTGCCGGAGCTTGGCCCTTCGCAAATCTTGGCGGAGCCGGTCGGCCGCAACACCGCACCCTGCATCGGTTGGGCAGCGGCACACATCAGACGGCTCGATCCCAACGCCGTCATTACGGTGCTGCCGGCGGACCACTACATCGGCAACACCGAGGCCTACGTCGACACGCTTCGTCAGGGTCTCGAGGCGGCGACCCACGGCGACTATGTGACCATCGGCATTCGACCCACCCGCGCGGAGACCGGCTACGGATACATCGAAGTCGGCTCGGAGCTCGATCCGGGTGTCTTTCGTGCGCGCCGCTTCGTCGAGAAGCCGAACCGCCAGCGGGCCGAACAGTTCGTGGCGAGTGGCGCCTTTCTCTGGAACAGCGGCATGTTCTTTTTTCTCGCATCACGAATACTCGATGCGATCGACCAACATCTTCCCGGTCTCGGCAAGCAGCTGCAAGCCTACGATGAAGCCGCCAAGTCGGGAGACGAGGACGCTCTGGTCCAGAAGACCTACGGCGAGCTGCCGGCGGTGAGCATCGACCACGGAATCATGGAGAAGGTCGACTCGGTCAGCGTCGTCCCCGGTTCGTTCGATTGGTCCGACCTCGGCAGCTGGACCTCCGCGTGGGAGCTGTCGCCACAAGACGCCGAGCAGAACGTCTTGCCCGAGGGAGGCATCGCCATCGACGCGCGAGGCAACTACGCCTGGGCGCCCGAGGGCAAGCTCGTTTCGCTCGTCGGCGTAGAAGGCCTGGTGGTCGTCGACTCTGGTGACGCCCTGCTGGTCATCCCGAGGGAGCGTGCACAAGACGTGCGAGAGATCGTCGAGGCCCTGCGCGACCGAGGGGACAAACGGAAGTAGACCGATGAACCCGCACGTCTTCCGCCAATACGACATCCGCGGCCACGCGGAACGCGACTTCGACGACGCTTTCGTGAATGCTCTCGGCCGAAGCCTCGGAACCTTCTACGCCACGCGAAATCTTCGCAGAATCGGGCTTGGACGTGACTGCAGATTGAGCTCTCCGCGACTTCGGGATCAACTCTGCGAGGGTCTGACGCGCTCGGGAATCGATGTCGTCGACATCGGCGTCGGTCCGACCCCACTCCTCTACTTCGCAGTACACCATTTGGGCCTAGACGGCGGCATCGAGATCACGGGAAGCCACAACCCACCCGACGAGAACGGCTTCAAGATGATGGTCGGCAAGGGCTCGCTGTACGGTAACGACATCGTCGAGCTTCGAGCCACCATGGAAGCCGGCACGTTCGTGGATGCCGCCGAGGGGTCCGTCGAGACAGTCGACGTCGCCCCTGCGTATGTCGAGCACGCCAAGCAGGACATCGACTTGGGCCGCAAGGACATTCGATTCGCGATCGATGCCGGGAACGGCGCCGGGGGGCCGCTTGCGCTCGCCACCATGAAGGCGCTTGGACTCACGCCGGTTCCACTCCTGTGTGAGATGGATGGGACGTTCCCCGTCCACCACGCAGACCCGACTGAGCCCGAGACGCTCGAGATGCTGAGGAGCGAGGTGCTTACGAACGGGCTCGAGCTCGGATTCGCCTATGACGGAGACGCCGATCGCGTCGGTGTGATCGACGCTCGCGGTGAGGTGATCTGGGGCGACAAGCTGATGATCGTTCTTTCACGCGCGCTGCTCGAACTACATCCTGGAGCGACGATCATCGGCGAGGTGAAATGCTCGCAAACCATGTACGACGACATCGCCGCGCACGGCGGGCGAGGCGTGCTCTGGAAGACGGGGCACTCCCTCATCAAGACGAAGATGAAAGAAGAGGGGGCTCTGCTCGCAGGCGAGATGAGCGGTCACATCTTCTTTGCGGACCGCTACTACGGTTTCGACGATGCCATCTATGCGACCCTTCGCATCCTCGAGATCGTCTCGAAGAGCGACGTCCCGCTGCACGAAATGCTGAGCGATGTTCCCGAGACCTTTGCAACTCCCGAGATCCGAGTCGCATGCGACGACGCTGAGAAGTTCGAGCTCGTCGAGCGGGTGGTCGAACACTATCGACCCACTCACGAACTGGTCGACATCGACGGTGCGCGGATCCAGTTCCCAGGCGGCTGGGCACTGTGCCGCGCTTCCAACACGCAAGCCGTCCTGGTGTTGCGCTTCGAAGCCGACTCGGAGTCCCGCCTCAACGCGATTCGCGACGAAGTAGAATCAGTCCTCGACCGGTTGCGCAAGGGCTGAAGCCGGCAAGGCGGGCAGGTCCACGGCGAGCTTCGCACTGTACCCGTCGCTCGCCTTCTCCCAATCGCTCGGCCCGATCACCGCGCGCCGCGTCTCGTACGACGGGTGGTGGACGAGCACTTCCTGTCCCTCGTGGATCGAAGCCACCGAGAGCGTCGCAGATGGGCCCTTCCCGACGAACCGGTAGACTTTCGCGCCCGGCGGGTTGGTGACGACTCGTACCGAGCCATCGCTAGCGTCACTGGGCTCAGTCGGCGCCGTGAGTGGCTCACCGAGATCGATGGCCTCGGCGGGCGAGTCGGCGCGCTGCGGTTGCACAGCGAGTTCGTAGAGAGGTCCGTTGTCACTGGTGCTCCACGTAGCGCCCTCGGGTACCGAGGCTCGCGCGGGACGAAGCCCGTCACCGAACACGACGAACTCGTGGGAACGGCCGACGGTTAGCTCGTGCGCGAGCGCCGGGCCGCGTCCGACGAAGACGAAGATCTGTGAGTCGGCTGGCGAGACCGTGACTTCGATCGAGCCTGTCGGCGCCGCAGCCGGCGGTGCGGGCTGGAGCAGGGTCTGAAGCGCGCCGGTCGCCACCAGTCCGTACACCCCGAACCCAAGAGCCGCGACTAGCAACCAAACACCCAAGCCGGCGCGGCGCTTCGGAAGGGTCTGCGGCAGCGAACCCCGATCGTGGACTACCTCCGGCGGCGTCGTGGCCCTGGAATCTCGAAGCGGCGCGACCTCAGGGGACGGGGTCGACTCGAGAGGCTCAGGTGGGAGCACCACCCCCGTGGTGGCCGTGGACTCCAAAACCGGCTCTGCTGCCGTTGCCAACTCGGGCTCTGCCGAGGGCTCCGGTGCAAGTTCCTCGGCGGGCTGCCACTTGCGAATCGTTGCGGTGACGGGCTCGGGGAACTCACGCTTCGGCGATGGAAACCGTTCCGCGGCGGGCGCGGCAGCAAGAGCACCGCCGAGGGGCTCGTTCATCATGGGTTCGCTCGGCTCGCGAATCTCCTGGGGGATTCGGATGCGTTCGGTGATCGGGTCTTCTTCTTCGATCGCGGCTTCGGCTTCGATCGCGGCTTCAATCTCGGCTTCGGCTTCGGCTTCGGCTTCGATTTGGGCTCGAGGCTCCTGAACCGGCGGGTTTGATCGAGTCGACTCGAGGGTACGCAAGGACGGGTCACGCAGAAGCTCATCGAGCTCCGCATCGAGCTCGTGTGGATCGATCTGCGGAACATCCGGGGCAGGCGGTCGGTCGCTCTCGCGAACCAGTCGGGCCAGGACGCGCCTCGATGCGCCACGGTTGATTGGAATCAGCGATGCCTCGATCGCATCATGGAGGTGTTTGAGATCACGCGAGCTCTCACCGGTCGTGCTCTCCTTCACGAGCTGAAGCAGATAGGGCGGCACCCCAGGGCCGGCGGCGACGAGAAGGCGCGCGAGCACGGACACCAAGGACCGGGCGGCTTCATCGGGGTCGGCCGATGTCGCTGAATCGGCCACGACGACCGAGCCCTCGAGCGTGACACGAACGTCGTCCGGTTCGAGCTTCACCGAATCCTGGAGCAGGCCTTCACAGGCCTCGAGGGCGACGAACGCGCCAATCTCGAACGGAAGGCGGTCGCCACGCTGTTCCAGCTCCTCCACCAGTTGGCCGACGCCGACGTCTCTACTCATCGCTCCCCCTCAGTCCGGCTCAGGCGGACGCACGCACACACCTTGGTCGAGCAAGTACCTCTTGACCTCGGCCACAGTGTAGTGGCCGTCATGAAAGATAGAAGCTGCAAGCGCCGCATCCGCCCCTCCCGTCGTGAGGCCCTCCTGCACATGCCCAAGGGTCCCCACTCCCCCCGAAGCTACAACTGGAATCGAGATTGCGTCCACAACTGCGCGAGTTAATACGAGATCGTAGCCGTCCTGAGTGCCGTCACGGTCCATGCTGGTGAGCAGGATCTCGCCCGCCCCGTAGTCAGCCATCCGCTTGGCCCAGGCGATCGCGTCGAGCCCGGTGTCGCGCCGACCGCCATGTGTGTAGACCGTCCACTGGCCGTCTTGGCCTGGGACCCGCTTGGCATCGATCGCGACCACGATGGCCTGGGAGCCATAAGCCTCCGACACTTCCCGGATGAAATCGGGGTTCGCGACCGCGGCGCTGTTGATCGAAACCTTGTCGGCACCTGCATGAAGCAGCTCGCGCACGTCGCGGCGCTCCCGGACCCCACCTCCGACCGTCAGAGGCACGGCGACGGTCGATGCCGTGCGGTCGACCAGGTCGAAGAGGGTGCGGCGATTCTCGTGCGAGGCGGTGATGTCGAGGAAGGTGATCTCATCGGCACCCCCGGCACTGTACCGCTGAGCGGACTCCACTGGGTCGCCTGCGTCCCGGAGGCCAACGAAATTGACCCCCTTCACGACGCGCCCATCTTTGACGTCCAGGCACGGGATGATTCGCTTCGCCAGCATCAGGACTCCCTCAGGGCGGCGAAGCCTTCCGACAAGGTGAAGGCGCCCGAGTAAAGGGCTCGGCCGCAGACCGAGGCCCGAACCCCGGCCATGGCCAGCGCCCGGAGGTGATCGAGCGACCCGATGCCACCAGAAGCGATGACCGTCGTCGACACCGCCGCCTGGAGGTCTGCCGTCGCCTGAACGTCGGGGCCCTCTCGGGTGCCGTCCCGGTGGATGTTCGTGAACAAGATGGCCGCGATGTTCCAGCCGTCGACTTCCTTTGCGAGCTCGGTGACGTCCTGCTCGCTCTGCTCCTGCCACCCCTCGACCGCGACCTTCCCGTCACGGGCGTCGAGCGCCATCACGACTGCGCCAGGATGGCGCTCGCAGATCGCTCGGGCGACATCGGGCGCCTTGACGACGATGGTCCCGAGCACGACGCGTGCCGCGCCGGCGTCGATCCACTTGGACGCGACGTCTTCATTGCGCACGCCGCCGCCGATCTGAACCTCGAGTCCGGTCTCCCGCAAGATGCCCTGAATGACGGGCACGTGTGCAGGTGTACCCCTGCGCGCGCCCTCGAGGTCGACCACATGCAAGCGCCGCGCCCCGGCGGCCTCGAATCTCTTCGCCATGGAAACCGGGTCGTCGTCGTAGACCGTGACCTGGTCGTACTTCCCCTGGTGGAGGCGGACGACCTTGCCGTCGAGCAAATCGATCGCGGGGATCAACTCCATGAAATGTCTCCCAAGAAATGTCCGATGACTCGTGCGCCAGCGTGTTGACTCTTTTCCGGGTGGAACTGGCAGGCCAAGACATTGTCGCGTGCAATGGCAGAACAGAACGGGCCGCCATAGTCGGTCGTGGCAGCGACCAAGCTCTGATCATCCGGCACGCAATAGTAGCTGTGCACGAAGTAATACCATTCGCCATTCTCAAAGACGGGATGCTTGCTATCGATTTGGTTCCAGCCGATGTGCGGGACCTTCAGCGCTTGAGCGTGCGCATCGGCGAGGTCATTGGCAAAACGCTTCACGACACCACCGAAGATGCCGAGGCCTTCTGCGCCCGGCGCTTCCTCACTGGACTCGAAGAGAGCCTGCATCCCGAGGCAGATGCCCAAGTAGGGTCGTCCGCTACCGATCCACTCGCGCACGGCTTCGCCAATCTCGCCCGCGAGCGCGTCCGCACACTCTTTGAAAGCGCCCTGCCCCGGCATCACCAAGCGGTCGGCGCGCAGGAGCACGTCCGGGTCCGCGCTGAGCTCGGGCTGTGCACCGGCCCGTTCGAAAGCCTTGGCGACGCTGTGAAGGTTGCCGAGGCCCAGATCGACGATGGCGACCCGACCGGCGTTCATTCGCTCAGGGTGCCCTTGGTCGACGGAATGCCGACCACACGCGAATCAATCTCGGTCGCTGCACGCAGCGCGCGAGCGAACGCTTTGAAGCTGATTTCCACGACGTGGTGGAGGTTCTCGCCCGCCTCTTGGCGCATGTGAAGATTGCACTGGCATCCGCGTACGAACCCCTCGAAGAAAACCTCTGCGAGTTCCGAGTCGAAGTCGCCGATCTTCGCCTTCGGAATGTCCATTGCCCACACGAAGTACGGCCTGCCGGACAGATCCAGTGCGCAGGTCACGCAGGCCTCGTCCATGGGTAAGGTCGCGGAGCCGTAGCGGCGAATTCCGGACTTGTCTCCGAGCGCAGAACCGAACGCCTGACCGAGGGCGATGGCGAGGTCCTCGGTGGTGTGGTGTCCATCGATGTGGGTATCGCCGGAAGCCTTCACGTTCAGGTCGAAGAGGCCATGCTTCGACAGCTGCTCCACCATGTGCGTGAGGAAGCCGATTGGTGTGTCGACCTTGTATTGACCCGTACCATCGAGATCGACGACCACACGGATGTCGGTCTCTTTGGTTCGACGCTCTATCGTCGCTCTTCGTCCCATCTCGCCACCACCATAGCCCGGAAACGCTCCCGGGCTACCACACTAGCGCGACTTCATCCGGGACTGAACTTCCTCGAGCTTGCCCTGAAGCTCCTCGTTGTCGGGCTCGTGTTGAATCGCCATCTTGAGGTTGAGCTTGGCCTGGGGCCAATCCTCCGCCTTGATGGCGCGATGGGCACGCGTGAAGAAGACGCGCGCCTTGCTCGAGCGGAGCATCACGCCTCCGGGCGGCCTCATGGAGCGCCGGGTCTCCCGAAGGCGGTCGTCCTGATAGCGCTTCTGTCCCTTGGCGAGACCTTCGTCATAGAGCTTCCGCTTGGTCGCATCGAGAAGCACGCGGTACGCCTCGCTCGCCTGCTGGTACAGCATGGTGTGACGTTCTGCCTCACCGGGCGTATCGACGAAGTTGTCAGGATGATGCTTGCGGGCGAAGCGATGGAAGGCCGAACGGATCTGATCCGAAGTCGCGGTGCGGATGATTCCGAGAAGCTCGTAGTAGTCCGGTGCTTCCTGCGAATCTGCCATTGCCTAGCTACCGACCTTGGCCTCGTGCCGTTCGCGAAGATCCTCGATCTCTTGTTCGGGCAGCTCGCCGATGAGGCGGATCGCGATCTGCTGCTGCTGGCCCGTACCGACGTCCTGCGCGCGCACCTGAAGCGTACCGTCCGCGTCGATCATGAAGCGAACGGCAATCTGGACCTTGCCTCGAGCGGCCGGCCGCAATCCGTCGAGCACGACCTCTCCGAGCAGCTGATTGCCGTCGATCCGGCGATCTTCCCCTTGAGAGATGCGAACGATCACCGCTTCCTGACCGTCGCGTGCAGTGGTGAACATCTTGGTCTGGCCGGCAGGGATCGCGGAGTTCTTCCGAATGATGTGCTCGCAGTAGCCATCGACCGTTTCGACCCCGAGCGAGAGTGGGGTCACGTCCAGCAAGAGCGGCGTCTTGGTCGGAACGTCCGCCGCGGCAAGCGCAGCCGTGACGGTGTCGACGTTCTCATCGAGCGCCGCGTTGAGCTCTCGAGGGGCCGAACTCGCCAACTCGAGGGGAGGCGGCGGCGCCCCATCGACCGGAACGGAAGCGGTTGGAAACGCATCGTCGCCAAGCTCCATCAAGAGGCCCGACTCCTCGGCGCTCGTGGGCATGTCCGAACCCACCGGGACCAGCTCCGACTCCTCCTCCTCGGGCTCGCCTCCGATTTGCATCAGGAGACCCGAGGCGTCCGCCATGCGCGTCGGCTGAAAATCGAGGGGGTCCGCCGGCGCAGCGACGCGCGTCATCTCGTGCTCGAGCGGTTCTTCGCGCGACCGGGTCGGCGTATCGATGACCCCATCCTCGGGAGGCGGTTCGCCATCTGCCTGCATCAAAAGGGCGGGCGGGGGCGGCGGTGCCTGTCCTTGAAGCGTGGCCTTGCGAGCCGCTCGTGCCACCGGCGGGGGCGGGAGCGGCGGTCGTTCACCGATGTTGGTGACCTCATCTTCGAAGGAAGTCTCCTCGGTGACCTTCGGAAGGCTGCCGGTGGTCGGCTGGGCAACCTTCTTGAGCGCCACACGTCCAAGCGCGGCCTTGCGCGACGCAGGCTCTGCCAACGAGAACGCCTGAAGCGCCGCACCTTGTGCAACGACGAGGTCTGGATCGATGTTGGAGAGCGGCTTCCGACCGAAGTACTCCGCCACCATGCGCTGAAGGAGCGGAATGCGCGTGGAGCCACCGACCAGAATGACGTTGTCGAGTTGCGTGGGACGCAGACCTGCTGCCTTCATCGCATCTTCACAAACGTCGAAGCTTCGCGCGACGAGAGGCTGACACATGTGCTCGAGCTGCTCGCGGGTCAACGCATAGTCCAGGTTGAGAGCGGCACCCCCTTCCCCGTATGCGAGCTCCTCCACGCAGAGCTTCACCTGCGGCTTCTCGGAGAGCTGGATTTTCGCCCACTCTGCGGCAGCCTTCAGACGCTCGTAGGCCTGAAGATCCTGATGCGCATCGTAGCGGTGCTGCTCGAGGAACTGCGCGGTCATGTGGTCGGCGACCATCGAATCCACGTCATCTCCGCCGAGGAACGTATCGCCCGCCGTTGCCAACACCTCGAAGACGTCGCCGGCAAGCTGAAGGATCGTGATGTCGAACGTGCCGCCACCGAGGTCGTACACCGCGACGCGCTCGTTTGAAGTCTTGTTGTAGCCATACGCGAGAGCGGCCGCCGTTGGCTCGTTCAGAATACGCAACACGTCGAGCCCGGCCACGCGACCGGCCGCCTTCGTCGCGCTTCGCTGAAGCTCGTTGAAGTTCGCAGGGACGGTGACGACCGCCTTGTTGCACTCGGCGCCAAGCGCTGTGTCGGCCACCTTGCGGACGTGACGCAGTACGAACGCGCTGATCTCGCTGAGCGTGTAGGTTTCGCCGCGTGCGGTCACCAGCACGCCGCCACTTGGCCCCTCGGACAACTCGAACGCAAAGCGCTCGCGCGCGTGCTTGACCTCGTAGCTCGTGTAGGGACGCCCGATCAGGCGCTTCACCGAATAGACGGTGTTCTGAGCGTCGAGGAGCCTGCGCTCCTTCGCGGAGGCGCCGATGAGGACGTCGCCGCTCGGATGGAAGGAAACCACCGATGGAATCAGAGCGCCGTCCTCACTGGAGAGGACACGCGCACCGTTTTGATCGGCCACCGCGACCACGGAATTTGTCGTACCGAGGTCGATCCCAATGACGGGTCCGTTGCTCACACTCCCCTACCCCCAGAAAGACTCTACAAGACTGCTTCTGAAGGATAACGCGTCGCCGGCCCGATTACACGTTTCCGGGGCGGAAGGTGCTAATTCGGGGCGGGTTCTGCCGGCTCTGGAGGCGTTTCGAGGGGCTCGTCGTCCTCGCCTTCCGCCACGGGCTCGACGTCGACGACCTGCTCAGCGTCGCGGAGCCGGATGACCCTCACGCCCTGGGTGTTTCGACCGGTCTCTCGGATCTCGGAGACTCGGGTCCGAATGACCTGGCCACCATTGGTGATGACCATGAGCTGATCCTCCGTGGATACCAGTCTCAGCTTCACCAGTGCGCCGTTTCGCTCGGAGGTGTCCATCCCGATGATGCCCTTTCCGCCGCGGTTCTGTACGCGCCACTCAGCGACCTTGGTCCGCTTGCCGTAGCCATTCGCGCTCACCGTCAGAACTTGCTTGTCGGTGTCGCTCTCGATGATGTCCATCCCGATGACGAAGTCGCCCTCACGAAGGTCGATGCCTTTCACTCCCATCGAGTCGCGGCCCATCGCGCGCACGTCCTCGATCGGGAAGCGAATACTCATCCCGTGAGAGGTGCCGATCACGACATGCTGGCCGGGGGCGACGATTCGAGCCGCGAGGAGGGCGTCTTCTTCGCCGATCGAGACTCCGATGATGCCCGTCTGACGGATGTTCTCGTACGCGGCGAGGTTCGTGCGCTTGACGCGGCCGCGGCGAGTGCACGTGAGCAAGTACCCGTCTTCGACGAACTCCCGAATCGGGAGAATCGCTGCGACCCGCTCGTCCGGCTCCATGCCAACGAGATTCACCACAGCTCGACCGCGAGCAGCACGGCTCGTCTCGGGTATCTGGTACACCTTCTTCAGGTACGCCTTGCCCTTGTCGCTCAGGAACAGAACGTTGGCGTGCGCGTTGACGACGAACACCCAGCTCACGAAGTCTTGGTCGCGGGTGTCCATGGCGCGAAGGCCCTTGCCGCCGCGTGACTGGGCGCGGTACTCGCTCAGCGGAACCCGCTTGACGTAGCCCGCGTGCGAGACGGTCACGACGACCTCTTCGTCAGGAACGAGGTCCTCGATCGAAATTTCACTCTCGGCCTCGACGATCTCCGTGCGACGAGCGTCCCCGTATCGTTCGCGGATGTCGTCCAGCTCTTTGACGATCACCTCGTCGAGCAGCTCTCGACTCGCCAGGATGGCCTCGAGTTCGACGATGATGCCGCAGAGGTTGCCATACTCGGTAGCGAGCTTCTCGCGCTCGAGACCGGTGAGCCGCGAGAGCCTCATCTCGAGAATCGCCTTGGCCTGCCGTTCGGACAGGAAGTAGTCGCCGCGCTCCTTGGCGGTCTCGATCTCCACTTCGGGTCGGCCCGCGCGACGCACGAATTCTTCGAGGCCCGTGAGCGGAAGCTTCATCAAGCGTCCGCGCGCTTCGTCCGGATCTCGTGAGGAGCGAATCGTGCTGACCACGAGGTCGACGTCCGTCACGGCCATGCCGAGACCCTCGACGAGCTCTCGCTGTGCCTTGGCCTGACGCAGGTCGAAACGCGTTCGCCGAACGACGACTTCACGCCGGTGCTCGATGAAACGCAGGAGCGCGGAGCGGAGGTCTAGGACCTCTGGGCGCTGCCCGACGATCGCGAGGCAATTGTAGCCGAAGGTGCTCTGCAGCGCGGTCATTCGGTAGAGCTTGTTGAGCACGATCTCGCCGTGGGCGTCGCGCTTGAGCTCGATGACCACACGAAGGCCGTCCCGATCGGACTCGTCCCGAATGTCACTGATGCCCTCGAGGCGCTTGTCGCGGACCAAGTCGGCGACTTTCTTGAGGAGTTCGGCCTTGTTGACCTGATACGGGATCTCGGTGATCACGATCATCTCGCGATCGCCCTTGCCCGGCAGGGGCTCGATCGTGGCCCGGGCGCGCATGACGATGCGACCGCGACCGGTGCGGTATCCGAGGTGGATGCCCGCACGGCCATAGATGTAGCCTGCGGTCGGGAAGTCTGGGCCCGTCACGCCGAGGCGCCCGGTCTCATCGTCGTCCTGCATGAGCTGGTCGACGCTGAGCTCTGGGTTGCCCATCAGCCGAACGGTCGCGTCGACGATCTCGCGCAGGTTGTGTGGGGGGATGTTGGTCGCCATGCCCACCGCGATGCCGCCTGAGCCGTTGATCAACAGGTTGGGAATGCGGCTCGGGAGGACGAGCGGCTCACTTTCGGAGTCGTCGAAGTTTGGCCCGAAGTCGACCGTTTCCTTTTCGATATCGGCGAGGAGCTCGGAAGCGAGCCGATGCATCCGTACCTCGGTGTACCGCATGGCCGCGGCGGGGTCTCCGTCGATGGAGCCGAAGTTGCCCTGCCCGTCGACGAGCGGGTAACGCATGGAGAATTCCTGCGCCATGCGAACTAGCGCGTCGTAGACGGCGGTGTCGCCGTGGGGGTGGTACTTGCCGAGGACGTCGCCGACGATGCGGGCGCTCTTCTTGTAAGATGTGTTCCAAGCGTTCTTCTGCTCGTGCATCGAGTAGAGGATGCGCCGGTGGACGGGCTTGAGACCGTCGCGAACGTCTGGAATCGCACGCCCGATGATCACGCTCATCGCGTAATCGAGGTACGAGCGCCTCATCTCGTCTTCGAGCGCGACCGGATGTTTGTGTGGAGTTTCCGCCATGAACTACTGCTCCCAAGCGTCGCTCCCCTGCGCTGCGACGCGGCCGCGAAGCTACCACGTGCGCCCCCCCCCTGCACGCACTCTCAGGCATTCGGAACTGCTGTTTTTTGGCTGCTTCGAGGGAAGTTTCGTAAACCCGGGGAGAGGCCCGGAGCGAAGCGGGAGATGGATACGTCAATGCGCGATCTGGAACTGATCGAAGAACGCTCTTCCGAGGAGGGGCGGGGAGTCTTGGTGCTCTCCGGGGTGGGCTTGGTCGCCGCACTCGGTGTCGTGATCGCGGCGGTCGCAGCTGTGCCAGGCGCCGCGGAGTCGACCAGCGAGGACCCGCTCCAGATGCTCGCGATTGCCCAGCAGATGGAATCGGAGGAGCAGATCCCGGCGGAAGAGCCGAAGCTCGATCCCGAGACCCTGAGCTTCCCCGCGACGCTAACGGACACGCGCCCCGAGGTCGCTGTGGCGGTCGCGGCGGCGACGGCTGAGCTCGAGCACCTCGACCCGGTCACCCGTCGTCCTCCCCGTTCGGACATCGCCGCGGGGCTTCCGGCGTCGGTCACTGCCGGGCCCGACGGGGACGTGGTCGAGATGGCCGCAAAGCACGACCCGCTCGTCGCTGCCACGGTTCCCGAACACACCAAGCGCGCGCCCGCAGGATATGAGGGCCGCTACACCCTCCAGGTCATCAGCTACCGCGACGCGCAAGAGGCGCAGGTCTTCACCAGCGCACTCCGAAAGCGCGGTCACGCGGCATATGTGACCTCAGGCACGGTCGAAGACCGAGGCACCCACTGGCGGGTTCGCATCGGCCCCTTCGACACGCGACAAGAAGCTCAGTCGTACCGAACGACGTTCGAGCGGGAAGAAGGCATGAACACCTTCATCGTCCGCAACAAGGACTAGGGAAGTTCTTCGAGCCAGGACGGGTCTTCGAACCACTTCTGGCGAAGGGCGCTGAGGACTCCGGTTGCCTCGATCGCATCGATGTAGTTGTCGATGAGGTTGTAGAAGCGCGCGTCCTTGGCGGAAACCGCGATGCCCATCGGCTCGACGGATAGGGGCTCCTCGAGGGTGATCAAGCCAGCATCGGGGTTCTTCAAAACCGCGAGGATGCATGCGGGCAAGTCCGCGATCATCGCGCTGGCTGAGCCGTCGATTACCTTGGCAACCGCCTGCTCGTAGTCGTCGACCGTGATGAGCTTCGCCTTCGGCACGTGCTTCTTCACGAACATCGCACTCGTCGAGTTCTTCAGGGTCACGAAGCTCACGTCAGGGGTATTGATGTCGTCGACCGTCTCGGCATTCGCCAGCGACTTCGAAGAGGTGACGAGCGACTTACCCGAAAGCAGGTAGGGGCCGACGAACAGGAAGTCTTTCGTCCGCTCAGCGGTAATGTCGACACCCGACATGACCATGTCGACCTGACCCTTCTTCAGGGCCGGCAAGAGCTGTCCGAACGGTTTCTGAACGAACTCCACTTCGAGGCCGAGCGCGTACGCAAGACCTTTCGCAAGATCGACCTCGAGGCCGATCATCTGACCGCTCTTGCTCTTTACGTTGAGCGGCGGCTGATTCGCAGACATCCCAACGCGTAGCTTGCCGGTCTTGACGACGCGATTGAGTACCGGTGACTGCGCGGTCACGACGCTCGAACCGAGCAGAGTGAGTGCCGTCAACGCGGCGAATGCGACGAGTCGAATCCTATGGAACATGAAGTTTGCCCTTCCTGAGTAGTAAAACGGGGCGGAGCGTACACCAGGACCGTCCGCCCGCAATGCACCAGTGGAAGCGCTGTCGAAAACACGCCGCGAACGTGTTGGAACCGCTAGCGAATGAGGTACTCGCGCAGCGCTTCTTTGGCCACGTAGCTGGCCTTGATTCGCCACTTCGGCTCGTTCACCACCAGCGCGGCCACCGCAATCTCGGGATCATCCACCGGAGCGTATCCAACCCACCAATTGTAGGTGCGTTGAGGATTGTAGCGACTGAGGGTCCCGGTCTTGCCAGCGATGCGGACGCCCGGAACGAACGGGCGGCCTCGCTGGTCCCAAAACGCCTTCTTCGCGGTGCCCTTCGTCACGGTGTTCGTCATCATCTCGCCCGTGAGTCGAGCGGTTTGACGCGGAAGCACTTGTCGAAACGCCCGCGGGGTGTGCGTGTAGAGCGTCTCGCCAGATTTGCTCTCGATCCGGTCGACGATTGCTGCATAGGGCATCTGACCGTCGTTCGCGATGGTGGATGCGAGGAGCGCGGCATGGAGAGGCGAGAGCTGGCTGTGCCAAAAGCCCGCGGCCATGCGCGCACGCTCGAGTCGGCTGTCGGGCACGTCGGCCGGGCTCGGTTCGGTCGGAAGATCGAACGGGAGTCGCTGCCCAAAGCCGAAGGCGGACACGTATTGCGCCATGCGGGTCGAGTCGATGTGGCGGTCCGCAAGCTTCGCGAACACGGCGTTGATCGAGTAGCCGAGGGCATCAGCCATCGACGCGCACCAGCGGTCCCGCTTCGGGCTATCCACGAGGTCGATCTGCTCCAAGCCGCGCATCCCGCCGCCGTAGCAAACCGAGGTCGAAGTCTTCACGCCGGCGTCGATCAATGCCGAGGCGGTGATGATCTTGAAGACCGACGCCGCCGGCGGAGACGGATCGGTCACCACGCGCGTGCTGCGTCCCTTCCCCGCCTCATGACCGACGAAGGCAAGTATCCTCCCCGTCTTCGGGTCCATGGCGACGAGGCCGCCTTGAGGCACGTCATAGCGCGCGAACAACGCTTCGATGTGCGACTGAAGGTCGGGGTCGACGGTCAGCACGGCACGCGTCCCGTCCCGTCGCGGAACGACGAAGCCAGCATCGGTGGCGCGAGCCTTGGCCACGTCCACATCGGCGAAGGGAGGCGCCACCACGCGGGTCACGTTCGTGGAGGCCCGTTGGGCTGAAGGCGGGCTGGCCATCAACGCTAGTGGGGTGCCGAGGACGAGGGCGAGGCTCGCCAGCCCCCAAAACCAGGAGTGACCTATTAAGTCGCGCACACGGCCAAGCTAGAGAACCGGGGCCGAACGGTCAACAAAGGCAGCAGTCCGTTGAGACTGCAACCCCTGCCGGGATTTACCGTGCGGCCCCTGTGCGCGCTATATTGAAGGCGTGCCCTTTAAGGATATGAGCACGAGCGCAAGTCAGACGGTTCTCACCGAGGTCGGCGAGGCTCGCGAGCCGCGTGCGCCGAAAGCCAATGGCTGCTTGATCGTCATCTACGGCCCCGACATGGGACGCCGGGTCCAGGTCGGCACTGAACCCGTGATCATCGGGCGCGGCGCACAATGCGAGATCCAGGTCGACCAAGAGAGCGTGTCTCGCAACCACTGCCGGATTCGATTCAACGGGACCGAATTTCTCGTTCGCGATCTGGGATCGACGAACGGCACCTACGTCAACGACGACATCGTCGATGAGGAAGGCCGTTTGCGGCACGGCGACCAACTCAAGGTCGGCCGCACCATCTTGAAATTCATCATCGGCGACGACGTGGAGGTGCAGTACCACGAGGAGATCTATCGCCTGATGACGACCGATGGGCTGACTCAGCTAAACAACAAGCGCTACTTCGACGAAGTGCTCGACAAAGAGGTCGCGCGCGCGAAGCGATACAAGCGTACCTTCTCGCTGCTCGTCTTCGACATCGATCACTTCAAGGAGATCAACGACCGCTTCGGACATCTCGCAGGGGACGCGATTCTGCGGCAGCTCGGCGCCGTGCTGAAGGGACGCCTCCGTGTGAACGACGTTCTTGCACGCATCGGCGGCGAAGAGTTCGCATTGATCACCCCGGAGGTCGCCCTCGACGGCGCGAAAGAGCTCGGGGGTAAGATCAACCGCTTGATCGCGGATACTCGATTCGAGTTCGAAGGCACGCGAGTGGAGGTCACGATCAGCGTAGGAGTTGCAGAGTGGCAGCCGCACTACGAAGACGCTTGGGACCTGCACAAAGTGGCCGACGACCGAATGTATGAAGCAAAGCGGAGCGGCCGTAATCAGGTGAGCGGCTAGCCCGCACGCTTGGCCGGCGACGGTTCTTGGCGGTCCGCCCGCTCCGCGGACATCGACGCTACGCACCCTGCCAGCTCCCGAAAAGCCGTGGCGATGACGGGCAGCGACGCTCCCGTTTGCCGACCGGTCGTCCGGGGATAGTGCGTGACTGGAAACTCAGCGATGCTTAGATTGAGGCGGCGCGCTTCGGCGAGCAGCTCCGCGCTGATGAGAGCTCCGTCACTCTTCAGCTCGCTCGAGCGAACCAGGCTCTGGGGGACCAGCTTGAAGGCGCAATTGGCGTCGCGAACCCGAAGCCCGAACACACGATTTACCAGCGTCGTCCACGTGCGGCCCCAAAGCCTCCGCCACCAACCGTCGCTGCGACGAACGCGGTAGCCGGCAACGACGTCGTGCTCTCGAAGCAAGTGAACCGCCTCCGCGAGCTCGGCGAGATCAAACTGTCCGTCGCCGTCCGTGAGGAGGAGGTGATCCATCCGCGAGCGGGCGAGGCCCGATCGTAGTGCCGCCCCATATCCACGATTGCGGGGATGGCGAACGACCTCGAGCTCGGGAACGCGCTCTCGGAGATCGTCCAGGATGCTGGCTGTGTCATCCGTGCTGCCATCGTCTACGACAACGATTTCCAGCTCGGACGCGACACTTCGGCCCACTTCGGCCGCTTGGTCGACGACACGGGCGACATTGCCCTCTTCGTTGAAACAGGGGACTACGATGGAAAGGCGCATCGGGCCGAAGGGTAATGCGAGCGGTGAGACCCTTGCCAGGTAAATAGTGCGTGGCTATGTTCGCCCCAGTCACCCGAAAAGGCTTGGGTTCTCACTGAGTTGGAGTAGAACGAGCGCATGAGCGACGAAGAGGAAACCATCGCATCAATTCCGCCCCCCGATACGGGCGAAATCGAGTTCGGCAGCGAGCTTCCCGTGCTGCCGATCCGCAACGCGGTCTTGTTCCCGGCCGCAGTCGCGCCGTTCGACGTCGGCAGGGAGAAGTCCGTTGCGCTCGTAGAGGACATCGAAAACCTCGACCAGCCGATCATCGCCATCGTGGCCCAGCGCGATCCGTCGACGGATGACCCGGGGCAGAACGATCTCTACCCGGTCGGCGTTGCCGCTCGCGTCTTGAAAGCCCTCAAGCATAGCTCTGGTAACTACAGCCTGATCCTTCAGGGACTGGTGCGTATTCGAGTCGAGCAAGTCGCAACCACCGAGCCGTACCTTCGGGCGCGCGTCTCGCGACTCGACGAACCGCTCACCGAAGATGTGGAGAGCGAAGCGCTTGCCATGAGCCTGCGGGACATTGCCAAGCAGGTGATCCAGCTCATGCCCGAGCTTCCGCGCGAGGCCGGGTCGCTCATCGACTCGATTCAGGAGCACGGTCAGCTGGCCGACCTCGTGGCAGCGAACCTCGACGCGCCGGTCGATGAGAAAGCGCAACTCCTCGAGACGCTCGATACCAAGGACCGCATCCGTAAAGTCTTGCGGCTTCTGACGAGACAACTCGAGATCCTCAAGATGCGAGAGCGCATCAACTCGCAGATCAAAGAGGAGATGGGGAAGAACCAGCGCGAGTATGTCCTTCGGCAGCAGCTGAAAGCCATCAAGGAAGAGCTCGGCGAAGAAGAAGGCGATCAGGGCGACTTGGACGTGCTCGAGGAGCGGATCGCCAAGGCCGACCTTCCCGGAGAAGCCGACAAGGTGTCGCGAAAGCAGCTCAAGCGGCTGCGTCAGATGCAGGTGGGGTCGGCGGAGTACACCGTCGTTCGTACCTACATCGACTGGATTCTCGACATCCCGTGGAGCAGGCAAACCACGGACAACATGGACATCGCCGCGGTTCGCAAAGTGCTCGACGAGGACCACTCGGGCCTCGAGAAGGTCAAGAAGCGAATCGTCGAATACCTGGCAGTCCGTAAGCTCAAGACCGACAAGAAGGGCCCAATCCTCTGCCTCATCGGTCCTCCCGGTGTCGGCAAGACCTCGCTTGGCCGCTCGGTTGCCCGCGCGCTCGGCAGGAAGTTCCATCGCATCAGTCTCGGTGGCGTTCACGACGAGGCAGCGATCCGCGGCCACCGTCGAACGTATGTCGGCGCCCTTCCCGGCCAGGTCATCCAGGGCATGAAGAAGGCCGCGACGGTGAATCCGGTCTTCATGCTCGACGAGATCGACAAGATTGGTCACGACTTCCGTGGCGACCCCGCGGCAGCACTCCTCGAGGTCCTCGACCCGGAGCAGAACGACACCTTTAGCGATCACTATCTCGAGATTCCGTACGACCTTTCGAAGGTGATGTTCATCGCGACCGCAAACGTCGGTGATACCATCCCGGCGCCTCTCAGGGACCGCATGGAGATCATCGAGATCCCGGGCTACACGCGGCGTGAGAAACTCGACATCGCGCGGGTTCACCTGGTGCCGAAGCAGCTCGACGAGCATGGAATCAAGCCGGAGCAAGTGACACTCGAAGATGCGGCCATCGAGTCGATCATCGACCACTACACGCGCGAAGCAGGCGTTCGCAACCTCGAGCGGCAGATCGCCAGCGTCATTCGCGGCGTCGCCGTCAAGGTCGCCGAGGGTGAAACAGGCCCATGGAAAGTCGCAGACGAAGATGGGGTTCGGCCCTACCTCGGGGCGCCGCGATTCTCGTCCGAGGTCGCGGAGCGCACGGCTGAGACCGGTGTCGCAACGGGGCTCGCGTGGACCCCAGTCGGTGGTGAAATTCTCTTCATCGAGTGCACGAAAATGCACGGCACCGGCAAGCTCCAACTCACGGGCCAACTCGGCGACGTCATGAAAGAGTCGGCCCAGACTGCAATGAGCTACGTTCGCACCCGGGCCAAGGAGTTCGGGATTGCCGAAGACTTCCTCGAGAAGAGCGACATCCACATTCACATCCCTGCAGGCGCGATGCCGAAGGATGGTCCGAGCGCTGGTGTCACCATGATGACAGCGATCGTCTCGCTGCTGACGGGCATCCGCGTCCGCCACGACGTGGCGATGACCGGTGAGATCACGCTGCGCGGACGGGTGCTCCCCGTTGGTGGCATCAAGGAGAAGGTGCTCGCAGCACACCGAGCAGGGATCAAGCGCATCGTCTTGCCGGAGCGCAATGCGGCCGACCTCGACGAGATTCCGGAAGAAATCCGCGAGACCCTGGAGTTCGTACCCGTCTCGAAGATGGACGCGGTGCTCGCGAACACTCTCCTCGACCCGGACCGGCTCAAGCTCGACCTGAGCGACCCGAGGCCGGACAAGACCGAAGCCGTGCAACCGGCCGCGCCCTGAAGCGACTGGTGCGAACCCCGCCATCCGAGGTACGCTCCGCGCTCATGCGAACAGTCGCACGGGGAGCGTGAGCGCAGGCCATGGAAAGTCATAGCCTTCGGCGGGGGTACTGGATTCTCGTTCCTGCCGTGATCATCGCGGCCGGCATCCTCGGGTACTATACGTTTCGGTCTTCGCAGGAGCATGCCCAACTCGGCGAAGAAACGATTGCGCAGTCGCTACTCTCGGTAGCCCAGCAGCGAGTGCAGGAAGTCGAACGCTATATCCGGGCTGCCGACAGCACGGTGTATCGCCTCGTGAACCCGAACGATTCGAGCACGATCGACACGGTTTGGCTTCCGGCCGCCGAGACCCAGACGCCGAGCGTGCGCTCAGTATTGCTCATCGACCGGGAGGGCAGCGTCATTCAGTGGGCGAGCACCGAGGATCGCAAGACGCGTCGCGAGTTCCTGCGCGTCTTCCGACAAGAACTCGTCAAATCACTCGATCTAGCGTCGGCCGACCCTCGGCTCTTGCTTCACGTGCACCAGCTGGCCGGAGACGAGAGCTACTTGCTGTCCTACAAAGCGCACTCGACGCTCGCGGGCCAAGTCACTTACATCGTGGCGCACCATGATACGGACTACCTCGTCGAAGAGGTCTTTCCACCGATGTTGGCAACGGAGGAGTCGACACCTCGGTACAACGTCGTCGATCAAACCAATCGTGTCGTCTTCGGCCCCGACCTCTCGGACGTCAGCACGTATACCGTCGGGCATCGATTCCCTACGACGCTATACGAGTGGCGCCTGCAGGTGGCACCGCAGCAGGCCGCCCTCCTCCAAGCGCAGGGCCTCTCGCGAATGCGCGGTACGGCGGCGCTTCCGATCATGTCGTTTGCCATCATCTTGCTCAGCGCAATCTTCTTTCTCTATGCCGCCGAGAAGGAGCGCCGCCTCAGCAACCTGAAGAGCGAGCTGATGGCCAACGTGTCCCACGAGCTGAAGACTCCGCTATCGGTGGTTCGGATGTTCTCGGACATGCTTCGCTCGGGTCGTGTCCCGAGCGAGGAGCGTCGTCTCGAATATTTGGACATCATCTGCCGAGAGTCAGAGCGACTCACGTCACTCATCGACAACGTCCTCGACTTCTCTGCGCTCGACAGCGGTCAAGGCACGTATCGCCTGCGCAAGGGCGACTTGGGGGAAGCCATCGGCCGCGCTCTCGACGCGTTTCGCTACCGCAGCGAGCAGGAAGGCGTCGAAATCCAGCTGGAGGCGCCGGAGACACTGCCCGCGGTGCTGATCGACCAGGAGGCGATCGCCCTCGCAGTCATCAACCTCCTGGACAATGCGGTGAAGTATGGCGGCCAAACGCCGGTGGAGCTCGAACTGAGCACCCGGCGCTCCGTCATCGACATCGCCGTCCGAGATCACGGTCCAGGCATACCAGCCGACTCGCTCCGGCTCGTCTTCGATCGATTCTACCGGGGCCCGCACACTGGGCCGACGCGCGGGTCCGGAATCGGTCTATCGCTGGTGAAGCACATCGCCCAGGCCCATGGGGGCCGTGCCTGGGCGAAAAACGCGGCCGGCGGGGGCGCCATCGTTGGCTTCTGGATTCCCGTCGCTTCAGGCCACTGATCGAGCATCTTTGCCGCTCCGACATAGTGCGAGTATCTTCGCGGCGATGGAGGACAACGGCCGAAGCATTCTACTCGTCGAGGACGACCCAGCGCTGGCGCTCGGTCTCTCGGACAGCCTTCGCTTCGAAGGGTACCGCGTGGTGCACACCGCGAAGGGCGAGCAAGCAGTCGAGCTCGCGCGCTCGGAGGCGGTGGACTGCATCATCCTCGATCTCATGCTGCCCGACATGAACGGTTATCAAGTGTGCGAGACCATTAGAGAGCGGGACCCGATTCTTCCGATTCTGATGCTCACCGCGCGCGGTCAGGAGTCCGACAAGATTCGCGGGCTCGAAGCCGGCGCCGATGACTACATGACCAAGCCTTTCGCGATCGGGGAGCTGGTGGCTCGCCTTCGGGCCCTCTTTCGCCGTGCGGACCGTTCGGTGAGACCTTCGTCCGCGGAGATCCAGATCGGCGACATCAACATCGAGACCGGAGCGCAGACTCTCACCCACGGGTCGGAGACCAGCCATCTCTCCTTCTACGAGGTGGAGCTTCTCAAATTCCTCTGGGAACGTGAGGGGGAGCCCGTCTCGCGAGATGAGATCCTCGAGAAGATCTGGGGCCTCGAGGCAGGGCCCAACAATCGCACGGTCGACAACTTCATCGTGAAGCTCCGAAGGAAGATCGAGCCGAAGCCCGACCGACCGGTGCATATCCTCACGGTCTACGGCGTGGGCTACAAGCTCGTCTGCTAGCCCGATGGGAACCGGGCTCACCACTTTTCTCTGGTACGGCGCGTGCGGCGGCGTGGTGCTTCTGGCCGTGGGGGTCGGCGTGGGCCTCTTCATATGGGGGACTCGCCGCGAGAAACGCCGAAGGACAGGCGAGCCGCCGTCTTGACCGCCTGCGGGGATCTCTGTACACCCAAGCCGCTTTGCTACACGCAGTGGCCGGCGAGGAATCCTTTTGCCAGAAGAGAAACAACGAAGCCGACTGGGCCGACGCATCACTATCGCCGTTTATTCGGTGGCGCTCTCCTATCTGGTCATCGTCGGATTTGCATCGGTGATCCCTCAAGTGTTTTGGCCGGCGAGCGATGATTCGTTCGACCTCGAATGCGCTGACGGTCTGGAACTCCTGCGACATGAAGTCGACGAGATCAGACTGGCCTACCTCTCGACCAACGAGACCGACCCCATCCCTCTGCGAGAGGCCCTGGAACCTTGGGACCTCCGCTTGAACGCGCTCGCGAAGCGCTGCGACGAAGAGCAGGTCCATCTGCTCAATCGATATCGGCATCGTGTCGAACTCAACCTGCAACGCTACATGAGCGAAGATGCGCCCTTGGCTGAGCGGGTGACCCGAACACTCGATTCCACTGCCAACTCACCACCCACCGAAGCGGAGCCCACTCCATGAGCGAGACGCCCGAAGAGATCGAAGGCGCCCAAACATTCGCAGAGCTAGGCCTGACCGACGACGTGCTCAAAGCACTCGACGAGATGGGCTGGGAGACCCCCACACCGGTTCAGCGTGACTCTTATCCATTGGCCATCGCGGGGCACGACCTCATCGTGCAGTCGCGTACTGGTACCGGCAAGACCGGCGCGTTCGGGATCCCGATCGTCGACAAGCTGATCACGGAGGACGGTGACGAGCAGGCGCTCGTTCTTGCGCCGACGCGTGAGCTCGCACTTCAGAGCGCAGCGGAGATCGCGAAGCTCGGAGCGCACAGGGACATCGACACGGTCGCTGTCTACGGTGGCGCATCGATGGAACGACAAGTCCAAGCCCTTGAGAAGGGCGCACGCGTCATCAGCGGAACGCCGGGACGGGTGCTGGATCACCTGAAGCGCGGGACGATGAACGCGTCGAGGCTTCGGATTCTCGTGCTCGACGAAGCCGATGAGATGCTCTCGATGGGTTTCGCCAAAGAACTCCATGCCATCATGGAACGGCTCCCCAAGAAGCGGCAAACCCTGCTGTTTTCGGCGACCGTCGACCGCGCCATCAAGCGCGTGGCCGAGAAGCACATGAATGAGCCCGACTTCCTGGGCCTCTCGGGCGACCACGTTGGCGCCCTGGGCATCGAGCACTTCGTGTACATGGTGAGCGGCGTCGGACGCGTCGCAAACCTGATGACCGTGCTCGACACGGAAGATCCCGAAAGTGCGTTGATCTTCTGCAACACGAAGGCGGAGACGGAGGAAGTCTCGGCCGCCCTTCAGCGCGCCGGATTCAACGCCGAGTGGTTGAATGGAGACCGACCGCAGCGCGAGCGCGAAGAGGTTTTGGGACGTGTGCGTCGCGAGGAGTTGCGGTTCTTGGTCGCCACCGATGTCGCCGCACGTGGCATCGACGTCTCGCACCTGACCCATGTGATCAACTTCTCCCTACCCGTGAACGTTGAACAGTACGTGCACCGAACCGGCCGCACCGGGCGTGCGGGTCGAACAGGCACGGCGATTACACTCGTCGGACCGACCGAGCTCGGCATCCTCTACTACCTTCGACTTCAGTACCGGATCTTCCCTGTCGAACGAACCTTGCCCAGCGAGGGCGAGCAACGCACGAGGCGGGAGGCCGACCGCATCGCGCTCATCGACGCCGCCTACCCCAACGCTCCGAACGAGAGCGAGCTCGCCTTGGCACGCCGCTTGATCACCCACGCCGACGCCGAGCGGATTCTCGCCGGTCTGCTGGGTGCCTTCTTCGGGACCGAGAGCGCTGACATCGACAAGACTGCCGCGGCGAAGCGACGCCGAGGGAAGGAACACCCGGACCCGAAGCCCGACGC
>Ga0316189_10000669_pt1 | contig 34275 bp, 32 predicted proteins | sample LowCovwburrow_MG_FD_204930 | JGI IMG/M metagenome (GOLD analysis project Ga0316189, IMG submission 204930) | Coastal sediment microbial communities from Maine, United States - Lowes Cove worm burrow | ecosystem: Environmental > Aquatic > Marine > Coastal > Sediment | place: USA: Maine...
CGACCGCAAACGACTTGTATTCCGTCCGCGGGATTCTCCTCGGGGTTGGCGACGGCGTCGACCGCAGCGGGGTGTTCATGGTCGATGCGGCGTTTCGCGAGCTGATGGTGGTGCCCACGGGCGCGCACCAGATCATCGTGCGACGCGGCGACATGACCCTGGATTCGGCGGCCGCAGCGGTCCGGGCGGCGGCCACCGATCTCGAAGCGATGACGTGGCGCGAGCTCAACCCCACGCTGGCGTCGATGCTCGACAGTGCCAGTGCTGCGATGGGGATGATGTTTGCGATCGTCTACATGGCGATCGGCATCGTCATCCTCAACTCGATGCTGATGGCCGTGTTCGAGCGCATCCGGGAGTTTGGGTTGCTCAAGGCGATAGGCGTCGGTCCGGGCGGCGTGCTCACGCTGATCATGCTCGAGACGCTCATTCAAACGGGAATGGCGATCATCATCGGACTCGTCGTCAGCATTCCCGTCACGTACTACATGGTCACCGTCGGTTTTGACCTCACCCACCTCGTGGGCGACCTCAGTGTCATGGGCGTCACGATGGATCCGATCTGGAAGTCCGAGGTCGACATCTCCACGTTCACGACGCCCGTCGTCGTGTTGGTGGTCATCATCATGCTGGCGGTGATCTATCCGGCCCTTCGCGCCGCGTTTGTGCGGCCGATTGAAGCCATGCGTAGCCAGTAGGGAGGCACCTGGAGATGAAGGGAGCAAACCTGCCCGCGATGGCGTGGCGCAATCTGTGGCGGAACCGTCGCCGAACGATCATCACGCTCTTTGGCATTTCGTTCGGGGTTCTGCTGGCCACGATCTTCACGGGCATCGGCGACTACACCTACAGCTCCATGATCGACCAGTCCGCACGGCTGAGCGGCGGGCACGTCGTCGTCCAACACCCGGGCTATCAGGATCTGCCCAACCTCAAGAAGACGGTGAGCAACGCGGCCCAAGTCGAGGCGGCGGCCAAGAACGACCCACGGGTCATCCGCACGGTCTCCCGGGTCGTGGGCTCGGCGTTGATCGCTACCGCCGCGTCGAGTCAGGGCTCGTTCTTTATGGCGCTCGATCCCGCGGCCGAAGACGCCGACACATTACAGATCCTCGACGCCATCGAAACCGGCGAGATGCTCACCGCCGCCGACAGCAACGAAGTTGTGCTCGGCTACAAGCTGGCCGAGGCGATGGGGCTCTCGCTCGGCAAAAAGCTGGTGTACACGATGACCGACCGCGACGGCGAGATCGTCAGCGGCCTGGCGCGGGTCAAGGGGCTGGTGCGCACGGGCACTCCATCACTGGATGCCAGCCTCTGCGTGCTGCCGATCGATAGCGTTCGCACCGTGCTCGGCTACGAGAGCGGCGAAGCCACCCAAGTCGCGATCTTCTTGCGCGACAACCGGGACTCCGCAGACGTCGCCGAGCAAATCGGCAGCGGCCTTGGAGCGGATGCGGTGGCGTTGACCTGGGCACAGGCTGCCCCCGACCTCGCAGGGTTCATTGCGCTCAAGGAGGGCGGTGCCGTGGTGATGGAAGTGATCATCATGCTGCTGCTCGCGGCGGGCATCTTCAACACGCTGTTCGTGAGCGTCATGGAGCGCCTGCGCGAGTTCGGCATTATGACCGCGATAGGGTTTTCGTCGGGCGCGATCTTCGTCTTGGTGATGTGGGAGAGCCTGTGGATCGCGCTCGTCGGCATCGTCGCCAGCGTCGCGATCACGGCCTTTCCCTACTACCACCTCAACACGGTTGGCATCGACTACAGCCAGATGGTCGGCGAGGGCGCGGAGGTTGCTGGCGTCGGGATGGAACCGGTCATCTACGTGTCCATCTACGCCGAGCATGCCCTCATGATCGCGGCCGCCGTCGTCATCGCGACACTCGCCGCGGGCCTATACCCGGCATGGCGTGCAGGGCGAACCAATCCGGCCGATGTCATCCGCCAGCAATAGGCCAGCCAAGCAAAGGAACAGCCGATGGGCACCAGCACCGAAACGATCGTCGAACTCGAAGATGTCTGTAAGAACTACAGGCAAGGGCAGCTCGAGGTTCCGGCATTGCGCGGCCTGGACTTGAGCGTCGAGGCCGGAGAGTTCTTGGCACTCACGGGCCCGTCCGGGTCGGGCAAAACCACCGCGCTGAACTTGATCGGCGCCTTGGACTCGGCCACGTCTGGGCGTGTGAGCGTCGCGGGCAAGGAGCTGGCGACGATGAGCCGTGGAGAGCGCAGCCGGCTGCGCCGCGACCGCATCGGCTTTGTCTTCCAGGCCTACAACCTCATCCCCGTCCTCACCGCCTACGAAAATGCGGAGATGGTGATGCGCCTTCAGGGCACCGACGAGGCGACCCGCCGCGAGCGGGTCATGCAGCTGCTGACCGACGTCGGCCTCGAGGGCCTGGAGGATCGGCGGCCAGACCAGCTCTCGGGCGGCCAGCAGCAGCGCGTGGCAATAGCTCGTGCGATCGCCACGAACCCTGCCGTGACCCTCGCCGATGAGCCCACGGCCAACGTCGACTCAGGCACTGCGGAGAAGCTGCTGGCGATCATGGAGCAGCTCAATCAGGAGCGCGGGGTCACGTTCATCTTTTCGACCCACGACCCCCGCGTCGTCGAGCGTGCACGGCGAGTCGTGCGCTTGGTCGATGGCAGGGTCGAGAGCGACAAAACGCGATGATGGGCCCGGGCTACGCCACCTTGGCGTGGCGAAACATCTGGCGCAACCGACGGCGAACTCTCATCACCCTCTTCGGGATGTCCTTCGGCGTGCTGCTGGCCGTCGTGTTCATGGGCATGGGCGACTCGTCGTACGGGGCGATGATCGACCACTCCGCCCGGCTGGGGAGCGGCCATGTCATCGTGCAGCACGCGGGCTACCAGGACGCGCCCAACCTCAAAAAGAGCGTTGGAGATGTCTCGAAAGTGATCGAGAGCGCCGAGGCGACGCCGAATGTCGAGCGTGCCGTCGCGCGCATTAGCGGGGCGGGGCTGGTCGCCACCGCCACGTCGAGTCAGGGGACAAGCTTCATCGCCGTCGACCCCGCCGCCGAAGACGAAGCGACGATGGCGCTCGTCGACTCGGTCGCCGAGGGCGAGATGCTGAGCGACGCGCAGGGCAACGGGATGTTGCTGGGGGCGGGCCTGGCCAAGGCGCTCGGTGTCTCGTTGGGGAAGAAGGTCGTTTTCACCGCGACGGATCGCAATGGCGAGATCGTCAGCGCGCTGGCCCGCGTCAAGGGGATCATCGTGACCGGCTCGCCGAGCCTGGATCGCAACCTGTGCGTGCTGCCGATCGACAGCGCCCGCGAGACGCTTGGGTACGGCCCGCAGGATGCGACTCAAGTCGCGGTGTTTGTCGCGGACCACCGCACATCGGGGGAGGTCGCAGCCGCCTTACGCCCCGGACTCGCCTCGGATGCCGTCGCGCTGACGTGGGCCGAGGCGTCCCCCGAACTCGCCGGCCTCATCGCAATCGACCGGGCGGGCGCCATCGCCTTCGAGATCATCGTGATGCTCTTGCTGGCGGCAAGCGTCTTCAACACGATCTTCCAGAGCGTCATGGAGCGGACGCGCGAGTTTGGGATCATGGCCGCGCTTGGCTACTCCCGAGGGAGCCTCTTCGCCATCGTGATGTGGGAGAGCCTGTGGGTCGCGCTCACGGGCCTGGTGGTCGGGGCGCTCGTCACCGCGTGGCCGTACTACTACTTGGCGACAGAGGGTCTCAACTACGCCGAGCTCGCGGGCGAGGGGCAGGAGTTTGGGGGCGTCGCGATGGACCCGATCCTCTACGTGGGCATCTACGCCCAGAGCGTGGCCGCAATCGTCATCGCAGTCGTCTTGGCGACGCTGCTCGCTGGCCTGTACCCGGCGTGGCGCGCGGGGAGAATCAACCCGGCGGATGTGATTCGTCAGCAATAGGTCGAGCTACCCCATGAGCCCATCCGCAGTTGTAGCGTGCCTCTTGCAGCTTGCCCCGCCCGGGGAGGCACAGCCGCAGCCGATCCCGGATCTGGGAGAGCTCGACGCGCTGCCCGGCTCGTCACCGCGAACCGCACCGCCGCAGGACGACGACGGCATTGCAGACCTTGGAGAGCTCGACCTGCCCGGAACGCCGCCCGAGGCAACGATCCCCGAGCTGGGATCGCTGGGCATGCCTGGTTCTCCGCCGCCACCGCAGCGCACAGCGCTGCCCCGCCTGGAGGCCGAAGATGAGGGCGAGACCTTTGGCGATATCTTTGCGGGGAGCATGCGACTTACGGGTGCGTTCCTGCATTTCGACGACGTGCCCGAGCTCTTCCCAGCCGGCGACGACGCGCTGCTTGCCTCGGTGTTCCGTGTGATCGCCAAACGCGACCTGAGCGACAACTTCGGCGTGGAGATGAACTACTTCCTGGATCTGTCGCGCACGCCAGGCGCTGGCGCGACAGCGGGGGCCTTCGCCACCGCGGGGTCCGCCGGGTCCGCGTATCGCAGCCCCTACTTGCAATGGCAGTTCTGGGACGACGGGAGCATGGCGGGCAATGTCGGCGCCGACCGTTTTGTCTTCGACGCGCACGCGGGGCCTGTCAACATCGCCGTCGGCCGCTTCCCAATAACCTACACGGTCACGGGCCTGTTCACGCCCAACGACTTCTTCGCGCCGTTCTCTGCCTCGGCCGTAAACCGGATCTACAAACCTGGCGTCGACGCCGTCCGCGTGGGTGCGGCCTTGGGGATGAACTCGGCCGTCGAAGTCGTCGGCGTGATGGGCAATGACGACGCGGGGACCCCGAGCTGGGCGCGGACAGGCCTGCTGGCCCGCGCGTTCACGGTGCAGTGGGGTTTTGAGTGGGCCGCCCTCGGGGGAAAGGTCGCCGAGCGCTGGGTGGCGGGCGCTTCCTCGCAAGGCGATGTGGGGCCCGTGGCGCTGCGAGCGGAGGGGCATGTGGGCATACCCGATCGCAACGGTGACGGTCGCGGCGCCGAGGACAGCGAGGACGATGTGCACGTGCGACTCGCAACGGGTCCGAGCGTCAACGTTGGCTGGCGCAACATGATTCTCGGGGCCGAGTACGCGTTCACATCCGACGGCGCGCGACGGCCATCGGCGTATCTGGACCGTGCACTCCGCCGCTTCCCCGACGACCAACCTCAGTTTGCGCGCCACTACGTCGGAGTCAACGGCACCGTTGAGATCGTCCCGATCCTCAACGGTGCCGTATTCACGCTGGTCAACGCCAACGATGCCTCCGGCTTGGCGGGGATGTCGCTGATCTACAACGTCGCCGACGAAGCCGACATCATCGCAGGGGTCTTCGCACCGTGGGGTGATGACCCGTCGTTTTCGGCCGACGCCATGCAGCCGCTGACATTGGGTAGCGAGTACGGCGCGGGCCCGTTGACGGTGTATTTGGAGGCTCGCGCGTTCTTCTAGCTTCTGGCGGGTAACCTCTTGCCCGCGATGACGCTTCGCCTCAACGTCAATTTCAAGCCCGCCTCGTCGGGCAACCAGGCCGAGCTCGCGGCGCTGGCTTGGGCAGTGTTTCAGGAGCAGGGTCTCGTCGAGACGATGACGCACTTCACACTCGGTCACAGCAGCCGCGGGCGCAAGCGCGAGACCATGGGCGCGCCCTTCACCCGCGACAACGAGAGAGTCTCCGTGTTTGATGGACCGAAGCGGGGGGCCAGCACGAGGGTCATCGAGCTGGGATTCCGTTACGATCTTTCGCTGCGCGTCTCGTGGAGAGAAGCCGCCCCCGAGATCCTCTTCGATCAGTGCGTAGCCCTGCTCGCTGCACTCGACGAGGCGCTCAGCCCACACGGGTGGTTCTTCTTCTCGTCTCTGGGCGGACTGCTGGATGATTCGGCGCCGCGAGCCTTCGCCGATCCGCCGCGGTGGCACCGTTGGCTCAAGGGCGACGTGTTTGTGGACATCCTCGACACTCGACTGGCCGGAGTCGTCGATACCCTCCGCGAGGTCACCCTCCCGCCGGGCGTGACCTGGACGCAGGAAGGGCACCTGGTTTTCGTACGGTGGTGCGACACCATCGAGGACGCTGCCCTGAGCCGGGCGATGGGCGTGCGCGAGCAGTTCCTCGCAGATACCTTCTTTTGGCAGTTCGACTCCGACGACGGCCCCAAGACATCGGCACGGTCGCACAACGCCCTGCCCTTCCCGGACGCAACCAACAGCCGTCAGATGGAACCGAGCGGCAAGCTGCCAAAGGTGGTGGAGGCGCTGGCGACAGCTGCTAGCCGGGGGCACCACCGCAAGGTCGCCAAGCTGCTGGCCGGGCTGTCGCGAGCGGAGTCGCGTGAAGCCCTCGGTCCGATCTGCCGAGTCGGGGATCTTGCGACGGCCGAATCACTCCTCGACGCAGGTGCGACCGTTGATCACGTGGGCAAGCAGGGATGGCCGCCGCTCCTGCAGGCCGTCTCTGGGCGACAGGTCGAGGTCGTCCAGATGCTGCTCGAGCGCGGCGCGACCATCGACGCGACGTCCAAGGTCGACCGGGTCACCGCCCTGCACGTCGCCGCAAGCGCGAACGTGAAGGAGTGGGCGATGATGAACAAGGCGACGTCCGACACGAGCGCAATCGCCGAGTTCAAGGACCAGGCACGCAGGATCGCCGCCATCCTGATCGAAGCGGGGGCGCCCCTCGATGCACAAAGCCGCAACGGTCAAACCGCGTTTCACCTCGCCGTCTCTGATCGGCTGTTCGACGTCGCCGGGCTCCTGCTTCGGGCAGGCGCCGATCCGACGCTCCGCGATGCGGAGGCCGCCTCAGCGCTCGAGCTCATGGCGGTGCGCGGACACGTCGAGGAGCTGATCGAGTTCGATGGCATCGTCGCCGCGCGGACGCCCCCGCCCGCTTCCGAGACATAGGAAGGAGCGCCGCGCGCGGCCATCCGATTCAACTGAGCACGAGTTCGCGACCGACCTCTTCGCCGTACCGCGCCAGGATCTTGTCGATCCACCGCTGGGTCTTGGCCTTGGCCATCACGGTGCGGTGTCCGTCGCCGCTCTTGCCGACAACCCCTTCGCAGGTGACACCCGGCAGGTCGTCGCGGCGTACACGATCGATGAGCGCGTCGTCCCACGCGTGCTCGCCCAGGTATCGCGGGATGGGCAGGTGCCCAAACAGATCCATGAAGCGCTGTGGCCCCACAAACCCGCGCCGAAAGGGAGCCACGTCGAACAACACAATCTGATGCGGCTCGTCGGACGCATGCTGTCCGCCAAGGCTGCTCTCGCCCCAGAACTCGCCGAACGCAACCAATGCGTCCCAGCCTTGTGCACTGGCCACGGCTGCGATCGGGTCTGCGAACGTCTCTTGAAACAGACCCATGGCGCCGCCAAACACCGGGTCGCTGGGATCGATGACGCGACGTCGCGTGCCAAACCGAGTCCAGCCCGTTCGGGACGACCATTCGAAGCGCAGGTTGCTGCCGTCGATCTTGTCGAACAGGTGAAGGGGTACGGGGCTCTTACGGCGCCGTGGGGAACGTGTGATGGAGGGATAGGTCTTCATGATGTCGTCTGGATTCGGGAGCAACCACGGCGCGGCCGAACGACGCGGGCTCCGATCTCGGAGCCTGGTCGTCGGCGACGTGCGCCAGCTATGCTGTCGAGCGGCACCGCTATCGGGAGCCGCCCTCGAATCACACCATCATGGCGGCAGGTTTGTAGCACCTCAGCGCGCGGCGTCGAGGTCAACATGCCCGCCGACCGGCCCCTGCGCGCTTGCATCAGCGCACCCAGCCAGGGGCGGCGCGAGACGTGTACGGGTGCGAGGTCTCTCCGCTCGAGTAACCGGCAGCGCGGGAAGGTACGTCACGCAGTGGAGCGCTCAGGCTCGTCGCCGTACAAGTACAGCGAGTCCCCCGCGAGGATCGCTTGGGTCCACGCTTCGAACTCGCTCGGGCCCATCGCGCCCCACTCGGGCGTACGCTTGACCTGGGCCTTACCGATGCGCGCGCCAACCTCGGCCAGAGTCCGACCCCGAGCCACGCGTTCCTCACCGTACGCGGCGAGCAACGCGTCCCAATCGTCATGCTTTGCGCTCAATCGCTCCAGGCACAGAGCATCTTCGATGGCCTTGGTCGCACCGCTGCCCGTGTGCGGCCGGGAGACCGATCCGGCATCTCCGATGAGCGCGATCCGACCGTACACGTAGTTGTCGACTTGCTCGTCGTAGATCGGCTGAATCGATACCTCATCGCGGGGGCTGAGCTCGACCAGGGCGCGTTGGTCGGGAGGGAAGTTCTCTGCGACCAGCCGCTGCAGGTGTGCATACACCTCCGGTGTCACCGACCCTGGGGGGATGGAGCTCGTGCCGACGATGGAGAGATTGGGCGGCGTGGGTGCGTAGATGGCCCAGTTGATCCGCCGCCCGCCCCCAGAGTCAGGGATTGGGTAGTACACACCGTGGCCTCCCTTGAAGCAGGTCGTCGACCACCCGCCCAGGGCGTTGGCACGCTCGAGCGCGGGAAGACCTGCGGCGCGAGACTCCGGATAGTTGCCGCGCCACAGCACGTATCCCGCGTAGGTCGGAACGCTATCGGTCAGGGCCGTCCGGAGCGCGGATCGGTAGCCATCGGCGGCAATGACGACGTCAAAGCGGCGCTCGCTCCCGTCGGCAAAGCGAACGCCAACCCCATCGGAGTCGGCGGTGCATTCGGCCATCGTCATGGCCCCGTGATAGTTGGCGTCGTCGACACCTTGCCGAAGCGCGTGCCACAACACGCCCCAGTTGTTGGCGCGGCCATGGCCGGTTTGCTGCAACCACAGACGGCGGCCCTGGCTCGTCCCGTCGGCCAGCATCCACGCGCGATGGGTCATCGGAAGCGTGGGATGGTCGGCGGGCAGATAGCCCCGCTCCTTGAGCTCCTGGTCGAGTGTCGCGGGCATCGCGATTCCGGACCCGCGATCTTGGAGCGCGGTGGAAGACCGCTCGAACACGTCAACCGCGCAGCCTGCCCGTTGCAGCGCGATAGCAGCCGCGCAGCCAGCAATACTGCCGCCGATGATCCCAACCCTGCTGCCCTGGATCGTCATGCCTTTGCCCTCTCAGCTATACGCCGTATATCCAACCGTACAGTGTATAAATAGAGCCGTCAAGGGAGCCGAACATGGGTCGTCGCAAACGTCGAGAACTGAGCGTCGAGGGAATCTTGGCTGCGAGCGTCCCGATCCTCGCCGAGGAGGGTGAGCGTGGGCTCAGCATGCGTCGGGTCGCCACCGCGCTCGGCGTCACTCCGATGGCGCTGTACCACCACGTCCCCGACAAAGACGCGTTGGTCGATCTCGTGGTCGACCGCGTGCTCAGCGAAGCGCTCGAAACGGAGCCCGATGCCGACCAGGACTGGCGAAGCGCACTGGTGGATTTTGCGGTCGCCTACCGCGCCTTGCTCGTCGACAACCCTGGCATTGGGGCGGTCTATCTCAGGCGCCCGATCGTCGTGCCAGCGACGGCTCGGACCAGCATCCGACTGTTCGAGCTGCTCGAGCGCGGCGGGGTGCGAGGAAAGGCGGTCACCGATGCTGCCGATGCCATCGTCTTGGTGATCATGGGGTCGCTCGCCAATGATCTGTCTCGACCGTCGGAGATCCGGATGCGACTGGCTGACCAACTACCCGAGCCGGAGGCCGCGCGGCTGCGGCCCAACCTCGCGTCGTACGCCGACCGTGACCCCGAAGCACGTTTTCGTCAGGCGCTGGATTGGGTGCTCCGCGGAGCGCTGCCCGAAGACTGATGGTGACGTCCCGCCCCCTCGAGCGGTGGGCTACGCTTCAAGCGCCTCGACCAGGCGCGCCTTCCCTCGCTCGATGCGGTCGCTGCGGCCCTCATCGATCCAGTGCATGAGCTTGGCCGTGCGGTGATAGACGGCGTAGGAATCCAAGCGGCTGCGGTCGAGGCGGTCGTAGTCGGGATAGCCCGCGGCGAATCCTCTGAACAGTCGGGCACCCGCAGACTCCCGAAAGTAGCTCACGTCCAGCAGCGGGTCGCCACCAATACACCAGCCCGGGTCCACGAACCCAAGGAGGGTTCCGCCTCTCCACACGACGTTGTCCATGCCCAGGTCGCTGTGCAGCAGGCGGGGCCCCAGTGGCTCTCCGCGGCACTGCTCGACAAGCAACGCGAGTCGCCCTTCCAATGCGACAAGCAAGTCTCGGGGGATGGGGAGCTCGGCAAGTCGAGGCCGGAAGAATCTGTTGAGGTTGTTCTGCAAGAAGTCGCTCCAGCTAGCAGCCTCCCAGTTCCCTCGACGAACTCGGCCAACGCCCTCGACTCGGACTTCATGCACACCGTGCAGCGCAGCACCGATGGCTCGACCAAGCTCCATCTCGTCGGCGACCGACGCGTCACCGACGAGCCAATCCATCAACAAGTAGTGATCCTGCTCGACCGCGCCCCAAGCATGAACCTTGGGCACTGGGCCGCCAGAGCCTAGGACCGCCGTGTAGAAGAGGCTCTCGCTTTCAAAGGCTGCATCGCGGCGAACCTTCAAGCAGAGCTCACCATGCGCGGAGCGGAAGCGACCGAGCATCGCCGTACGGCTATGCTCGAAACTCGCCGTAGCGAGCGCCAGCTCGATCCCGTCAGTTGTCGAGAGCTGCTCGACGATCCTGGTGATGCGCGCGAGCGGGGTCATCACCGCGTCGACCCTACCAGCCCAGACGGTCCAGACGATCGGCAGTCCACCTTGGGTCGTGGTCGCGCGCTAGCGGACGTAGACCAGCCCCTGGTCGGCATTCATCGCAGCCCCGTTGGCGCAGTTGTCCATGTTGAGCGCCCAGCCATCCGCCCGCAGACCGAAGTCGGCATTGCCAGCGATGTCGCGGAAAAAGAACTGGTCCGAGTCCCCTGTGCGCCCCACGCGACGCAGCATGGTGGGCGGAGGGTCCGGGTCGCAGTCGCCCAACACGGTCACCGTGGAGTCATGCAGGATCGTGCTGTTCTGGTAGTCCGCGATGAAATCCGCGGGCACGTTGATCACGTAGGCATGCCCCGACGGAACGCTCTGGCCAGGCATACGCTCGGCGGCCAATATCTGCGTGAACTCGAGGCCTCTGCCCCAAGCGTCCAACGAGTACGCATCATCCTCAGAGTCCACCAAGCCCCGTGCGGACTCCCAGCCAAACGGGTCATCCCGCGCGTCATCAAGACTCCGGCCCACGAGCGTCCAGCCGCCGTCTTCGAAGTCCATCAAGCAGAAGGCCTCGTACTCGACGTCACCACCGTCGGACAGCACGTGGATGCCCGTAGGAGTGCCTGGCGCCATCGCGAGAAGCTCTGCACACGAGTGCGCGGTGGCGGGGCCCGATCCCGTGGACTCGCCTCCTGTCGAGTCCGTCGAACCCGTTGTCGAACCCGTTGCCGATGTCGACGTCGAACCACCAGAGACCGCACCTGTCGAGTCGGCCACAGAGTCGGTCGGCGCATCGGTCTCAGCGCTGTTCGTCGTGTCGCTTGTCGGGCCCGTCACCGCCTGCGTGGTCGAGTCCGATCCGCTCCCTGAGCCGTTGGCGACAAAGTCCGGGTTGAGATCCTGACACCCGCCAAGCATCAGCGCGGTCGTTCCCCACAGACCAACCCGCACCATCGTGTTTCGCATCAGCACCGCACCATGGCGGGCGCGTGAGAGCAGGCGACCTCAACGCGCAGCCGACGAGCGGGCTCCACCACAAAAGCGACACCCAGACCCGTGGGGAATCGCTCCCGGAGAACTCGGTGGAGAACTCGGAGCGGGATTGTCACGCCGCTTGAGCATACTACAGCCCCGAACGCAGGAGCCGAAGGATCCACCGCCGCAGACTCCGCGCGGGAACCGGTTGGAGCGGACATCGACGGCGCCACGCTCGCCGACAGCGGACACAGCGACCCGAATCGGTCGCACGTACGGGGTGCATCCGCGCGCCCTCCAGCTGCGCCCATTCGCGCTGGCCTCCGTCATGGGTATGCTGCTGCAGGTGACGTTCGCATCAGTGCTACGAAGGCATGGTAGCGGCTGGCGTATCGTCAAATCGCAACTGCGTTGGGGCGGCGGGTGGTGCTGCATTGCCCTCACCGCCATCTTGCTCGCGCTCGCGGCGTGGTTCCAGATCACATCCGATATCGCCGAGATGGGATTGCACTTCGTGTACGTCGCGATCCCGCCCGCGTTGCTCGGCGTACTGATTCTGCGGACGACTTCGTACCTGCATATCGACCCCGTCAAGGGCGAGGTCGATATTGGTGGCGGCATGGAGAACAACGCACGCTTCCTGGCCGTGCTGTTCGAGCACAAGATTCGGAATCTCCGCGACCAACACGGCCGAGCCCAACAGCAGTTCGACTTCGCAGTGAGTCTGGTTGGCAGCGGCAGCGTCGGTTTGGCGCAAGCGGCCCGCGACCATCTGCGCGAGCACAACGCCGACATCCAGGCGATGCGGCTGTACATCATGAGCGAGCTGGGTCGCGTCAGTCGATTCAGGGGTGGTTTGAGCGCCTTCCCTGTCACGCGCACGGGCAATGGGAACGATGGCTGGCACATCGCGACGGTCCTCGGTGGTGCACTCGGCCTACCCGTCATCGACGTCACTGGGTCTGAGCAGGTCATCCATGCGCCCGATGCACTCGACGGCACGACATGCGGCTCGCCGCATCGGTGACGTCCGGTGTTTCGGTAGCGGGTGTCATCCGTCTGACCTCGAGTGCCGCCCCTGGCGGGCCATGTGTAGCGCCGCGAAAGGCGCTGGCGGTGCTTCTCGTGTTATCACCCGCCTCGCGCATCTGGATGTGACGAGAGCCCCGATAACAATGGTCGCTCGGTGATCGGTTCGGTTGAGGATGCAAACGGAAGAGCCATTCCGGGCAGTGTTGTCGCTATCGAAGGCTGCGTGGATCTACCATTGCGTACGACTACGGACGACTCGGGGCGATGGGGTGCAACGGTTCGGGGGCCGCTGTGTCGTGACCGGCTACGGGCCCGCGCGTCGTAGAGTTACCGTTGGCGACGGTCGTGCTTGACCTCGACCTCGCAGACTTGGCGGACTGAGCCAGCGGGCAAACCGAAACCGGCGCAGAAAATTCGGAGCACTCGCGGTCAAGCATGGCCGCCGCCTACGGTTTAGGGTTGCGGCTCAATGAGCACATCGAATCCAAGCATGCTGTCGCACGTGTCGATCGGGACCAACGACCACGCGCGCGCCCTCGCGTTCTACGACGCGGTGTTGGCACCGCTGGGCTGCAAGCGACTCATGGATTTCCCGGGGGCCGTCGCCTACGGCAAGATGTTTCCGGAGTTCTGGGTACAGAACCCCACCGACGGTGCCCCCGCGACTCTGGCCAACGGCGTTCACTTCGGATTCCACGCCGACTCCGCCGAGCAGGTTGATGCGTTCTATGCGGCCGCGATCGAGGCCGGTGCGACGGACGACGGTCCCCCGGGCCCGCGCCCGCACTACGGCGAGGCCTACTACGGTTGCTTCGTCCGCGACCCCGACGGGCACAAAATCGAAGCCACGTTCTGGGACGCCTCGAAAGACCAGAGCCACAGCTAAGGAGACATAGACCGTCGCTGCACCGCTGCCGGTCGCAAACGTACGGCTGGCGGCTGTCCCGCGCGACGAGCGGAGATCGACCCGGGACTGCGAAATGGGGAACAAATGGTCCTTCGGGGTACTGCCCCTTCGACACGTGCCTGTCTCGGAGTTCTCAATGCGCAACCTCTCCATCGTCCTTGCCCTTCTGCTCCCCGCTGGCGCCGCACTGGCCGCATCTCACTCAGCATCCTCCACCGCGGTGCAGGCCGTGGGGTGCGACGACGACGGTGACGGTCACCCCAAGATTGCGTGCGGCGGCGACGACTGCGACGACACCAATGCCAGTCGGCACCCGGGGGCGGCGGAAGTGTGCGATGCGGCCAATGTGGACGAGGACTGTAACCCCTCAACATTCGGCACGCGGGATACAGACGGCGATGGCTACACTGACGCGCAATGCTGCAACCTCGTGAACGGGCAGCAACGTTGCGGAACCGACTGCGACGATCGCCGCGGGCACGTGCATCCACACCAAGCCGAGGTCTGCAACGGGCTCGATGACAACTGCGACGGCGCCGTCGACGACGGTGTCATGATGACCGTGTTTCGCGACAAAGACGGGGACCTCTTCGGCGCAAAGAAGGGCAAGCGCCAGATCTGTCCCCACGCCCAGGGGCCCGGCTGGGTCACCAACAACGGCGACTGCGACGATACCAGTGTGAAAAAGAACCCGATCCTCGGTTGCGGGGAGCACCCACGTCGCCGCTCCAAGTGACCAACTGCGGCCTAAAACCGAGCGAGAACAAGCGTGATGTTATCGCGCCCGCCCGCCTTGTTCGCCGCGTCGACCAGGCCAGCGACAACCCGCTCCACGGGCCTGTCGGTGCGGGTCAACGCGGCTGAGATCGCGTCATCCTCGACCATGTCGTACAGCCCGTCACTGCACAGCAGCAGCTGGTCGTCGAGCTGAAGATGCGTGAGGTGGAGCTCCACTTCAATGGCGTCCGAGCTACCGCCCACCGCGTTCACGAGCACGTGGCTCAGGCGTGAGTGCTTGGCCTCCTCGGGGGTCATGGAGTCGACGTCGACCAGATGCTGCGCCAGCGTGTGGTCTCGGGTGAGGCGGTACAAGACACCATCGCGGTACAGGTACGCTCGCGAGTCTCCGACGTGGGTGAGGTACGCGTTGGGCCACGCGACGTACGCCATCGTCAGCGTGGTGCCGAGGTCCTCGTTGAGTCCTTTGCGCTTCGCCACCCGACGGATGCGGGCTTGCGCCCTCTCCATGGCCTCTTGCATGCCTAGGGTCAGCTCCTCGGACGAGCAATCGCTACGACGCTGGACCCACGGCATGGTCTCGAATGCGTAGTGAGCCATCGCGTCGATCGCCACCGCGCTCGCAACTTCGCCGCCGCCGTGACCCCCGATCCCGTCGGCCACGATGAGAAGGCGGCCTTGCGGCGTGTCGGTGAGTCGCGTGCCGGCCTCGGCAGGAAGACTCGAGCCCTCGATCAGCAATGAGCGCTCCAAGGACGCGATCAGAAACTGATCCTGGTTGTTGCTCCGCACGCTGCCCTGGTGCGTCTGCCCCGCGACTTCAGCCACCACCCCTGGGTTGGCGCGAATCGCCGCGGCGTCTGCGAGACTCCGCAGGGGTTGCCCGCCCTGCCGCGACAGCAGCCGCAACGTCTGGTGGCGCGGCCCCTCCACGGCCCGCACGGTGTCGCCGGCTTTGGGCACGTCGGCGGCCAGCAGCGTGTCGCCGGGTTTGGGCTCGTCAGTCGGGTCGCTCACCGTACCTTGATCTCGCGCTTGCCCCCGTTTTGCAAGGGGACGCGCAAGTCTCATTGCAGCAACGTGACCGATGAGGAACCATCCCTTGGTCCACGCGTGGGTCGTTCTTGCGCGTCCTGGTCACTGGCGAGCGGTCCATTCGCTCCTCGCGAACGTAACGACCGCTCGCCCACAGTGTGGCGTATCCGACTACTTGGGCGGCGGAATCCGGCAGGTACCGGTCTTGAGCATGAGTGGCCGTTTCCCGTGCGGCACCTTCGACACCTTGGTCGAGCTCGGGTTCGCCTTCGGCGCCGCGCTCGCTTTGGACGCTGGGTTGGCCTTGGATGCCGTACGCGCCTGGGGTCTCCCCGACTTGGCGGTCGCCCCTGCCTTGGGCGCCGCAGCCGACTCGGGGCCGGACACGCGCCTGCGGGCGCCCAGACGCGCACGGGCCCGGACCCTCTTTTTCGAGCTGCTGGTGCCTCCGCCCGAGCCGCCCGAGCCCATGGACTTCTCGCAGCGGAACTCTGCCGGACAATCGGCGTCCGTGTTGCACGCGATCGGGCCGTCGTCCGAGCCAGGACTACCGCCAGCATACGGATCCCAGTCGCCGAGCGGGTCAAACACGAAGTGCATGTTTCCGTACACCGCGTAGTGGTCCGAGAGATCCCACATCGCTTTTTCGTGGGGCACGTCCTTCCACTCCATCAGCGCTCGCGGAATCCGAACCTCGGCGTACGAGGCGCTCGTCACCCTGAGGTGGTTCTTGGAATACAGGACATAGTCGAGGTTGCTCCGTGAACCGTCGCCAAGATCATTGAGCGGACCATCATGCGTATAGGGATGCCCCTTGCGCCTGGACGCCGGAAAATACCCAGCCCCGAGTTTGTCGAGCATGTAGTTGTACTTCGCGGTATCCGCCAGGTTGATGTTCATGTCGCCCGCGATCACGACCGCCTGGTTTTTGGCGATATTTCGGCTGTCGATGAACGTGCGCGCGATCGAGAGTTGCTGCTTCTGTACGCCCCAGTCGCCGTTGTTGAGATGCGTGCCGAACACGTGGAAGTAGTTATTCGTGCCGCCGACCTTCTTGTTGATCTTGGCGTACAGGACTCCCTTTTGCGCGTCACAATCCCAGCCGGTACACACGTCGCCAAACAGCTTCTGAGCCTGCCCCGCGATCGGGTAGCGGCTGACGATGATGACTCCGCCGTCTTGCGCGGTGCCAACGTCCTTGCCCAGGATCTTGGAGTGGTACTTGTAGCCCTGCTTCGTCATGCCGTTGAGCAGAACGGCGCGCGTATCGTCGTCAAACGCCTCCTGAAAAACGACGACGTCGTAACCGGGGAGCTGGGGCGGGATCATCTTTGCGCGCTGCGACTGCCCGTTCACGAACAGCGACGTCGGCCGCATGTAGACGTTGTAGCTGAGCACGTTGAGGTGCGACTGCTTCCACTCCTTGGAGAGACTCTTGCCATAGCCCTGCGGGAGCGGATACTTCTCGCGAATCACGTACTCGACGTCGTCGTTGTTCCCTGCCCCATACGCCCAGTAGGTGACAGTCCAAGGCACGCCTTTGACGTTCATCGACGCGCTGTACTTCTGACGGTCGTCGTTCCAGGTGGCCTGCGCGCCGGTTTGGCTGCGAACGGACTGCCACATATGGCTGCCGACCGTGCTCCCGCGAAGCTTGAGACGCAGCGCGAACGGCTGGGGAGCCTGGGATAGCGGTGTTCCAGTCTTCGGATCCTGAGGCAGCACTTCGGTCGTGAAGGTGTACGTCTTCCCGTCCTTGACGCCAGTGTCCCGGTTGGTCTCGAAGATCTCCTTGCGGCTGAACGGAGCGATGTACGTGGACTTCTTGTTCCAGTACTTGCCGCCGAGGGTGCTGGTGATCTTGACCTTGATGGGCTTGGACGTGTTGTTGGTCAGGAACACCGAGCTGTCCGCGAACGCAGAGCCACAGAGCAACGCGACGGTCATGAAACTGGCGGCGGACAGGACCGTGCCACGGCGGGCACGGCGGGCGAGCGATGAATGACGGTGCATGATGTCCAGATGGAGCCCGCACCGCGCGGTTGTGACCCTCGGGTGGTCGACTCGGGCGGTCGGGCCGCGACTCCCGAACTCACGAAGACTTTTTGCGCGGCATGTGAATACTGATGCAGCAACACTCCAGCCAGGCTGCGCGGACGAATCGCTCGTGACACTCGCACCATGTGGTAATTCAGCCAGCAACATGTGGCGGTCGACCTTCCTCGTAGTCTCAGTGGTCTTGCTTGCTTGCAAGCCTCCCGCCGGAGGGAGCAGAGATCCGAGCAGCGATCCCTGCGCTGATTTCGAGGTCGAGGTCGAGACGTTCTGGTCCGCATCAATCAAGGCTAAGGTCATGCAATACGGCGGCGAGGCATCCACCTCGGTGGCCCAGGGTGCGACGAACAAGATGGACCGCATCACCGAAGACTGGGTGATGCTGCGAACCTCGACCTGTAAGGATCACTTCATCCGCAAGCTGATCAGCGCGGAAGAATACCGAGCCAAAGTAGCGTGTTTCGATGCCCAACTTGCCCACCAGCGCACGCTTGCCGAGGCTCTAGCGACGGGAGCGTTGACTGACGCCAATGCCAAGCTCGACACCTTGCTCGCGGAGCCAGCCCAGTGCACGTGAGGGCCGCTCCCTTCCTGCTGGCCTCTTGCGCAACCGCGCCTGGGCCCACTGTCGGCAGCGACCCCGCCCGACCCACCGAAGGCGGGAGCTGCGAGGACTTCGCCCTGGACGTAGAGCGCGTCTGGAGCCGTGAACGATCAGCCAGTGTGCGGGTTGGCCTGCTGCAAGCCGGAGGAAAGTCCACAGAGGAGACGGTTGAGCGGATCGTGACGCGGATGGACGCGGTCACGCGCGACTGGGTCATGCTGCGAGAGAAGGCCTGCAGAGACACGATGGAGCGCGACTTGATGCCGCGCGAGGTCTACGTGAAGGTCAGCTCGTGCCTCGACGTGGCGTTGATTCAGCAACGGACAGCAGTAACGCTACTCGACAACCCAACATCTACATATCTGTCGCGTGCGAACGACGCGCTCGAGCGCATCATGGTGGATACAGCGTCCTGCCAGCACGAGGCGGTCTACAACTACTACGACGCGAAGCCTTCCCCCGCAGACCAGACCTTGGCGACAGCGGGCGTTCACGCGTCATTCGCGAGCACCGAGGCGGGCGTGCAGGCTCAGCAAGCCGCCGTCGCCGTCGGCAAGGACCCTACGTTGCGGCGTCGTTTCGAGAGCCATCTCGTCAACGCGCAATGGGCCCTGGGTGAACAGGTCGACATTCCCCGCGCGCTCGCGTTCGCCAAACAAGCGCTCGACGTGGCTCTGGCCGAGGGATACGACGTCGGGCAGGCCGACGTCGAGTTGTTCATTGGACGCGCAGAGTGGCTGCGCGGAAACCACACTCTTGCGCTGGAGCATCTACAGCGCGCAACCACAATCCGCGCGCGCGTCCTGGGAGCCAAAGCCGCGGGCACGATCGAGGCACGGCGCGCGACGGCCATGACACTTGTGGACCATGGGCGAGCCGACCTCGTTGAGCGAGCAGTCTCCTTCGTCGTCGGGAACAACGAGGAGTTGACCCGAATCTGGCTCTGGACGCTTGCCGCCGCCGCGTACGACATGGGGTACTACGGCGAGGTCCAGAAGCTCACGAAGACCCTGAGCAGCCGTGAACTGTCGGTGCCGCGCAGGGTCGTCGTTGCGATGCTCGAGATCCGTAGCCAGTGGGCGATCGGTGCGCGTGACACCGTCGAGGACGTCCGGCTGTTGGCCGAGCTGGCGACCGGCTACTCGGGATCACGCGCGCAGGAGCTGGGCGACGAGGTGAGGCTCTTCGCAGCGAGCGCGTGCGCCGACTCTCGTGAGGAGTATTCCAAGACCAAGCACGAGCCGACGCGACTGCTAGCCGACCGCTACTGCCGCGTCTACGAGGATGCCTACGGTCCGATGCCGGCCGAGCTCCGTCGGCCCATCCTATCACCATGCTGGGCCGACGATGGCGCCTGCTCGACGCGTGCCTGGCTCGACTACCCGTAGGGTCTTAGGAGGCTGCGTACACGCTGCGGTGCACGCTGCCTGCCAACGACAACCAGGGCGACACCAAGCTCCACGGCTACTTCGTCGAGGAATCGACGGGTTGAGCCCAGTGGGCGCGCGTGGCTGTACGCGTAACCGAACCGTCCGGGCGACTACAGCGACGTGAAGGTGAGTTCGACCGTGGGCGTCTCGGGGATGCTGGCCTCGACGACGACCGTGAAGTCAGCCTCTCCTTCGGGGAACGTGTCGGCGTAGACGATGCAGGCCTCTTCGCCGTTGTCGCATGCGCACGCCTCACCATCGACGCCCGTACAGTCGGTCCGCGCTGAGGCTTGGAAGCTGTGCACACCCGCCAGCGGCAACCGGGTTCGGGCGCATGCGTCGGGGCAGGGCCCTGCGACATCGCAGTCATCGGGGATGTTGACGGCCTGACGCAGCGCACCGCTCCACGGCACGGACATCGTCGCTCCGGGCGCCAAGCGCAGCAACTCCGCCCCACCACAGGCGCCGCAGTCGATGCCGCCGCACACACCGGACAAGTACACGTCGCAGGATTCGGCGCACAACGGGCCTGCGACCTCGAACAGGATGCCGTCGGGCCCCGTCACCTCGACTGGCGACAAGAGGCAATCGGTGCGTTGGCCGACGAAGAGTGTGCCGTCTGTCTCGTTGCGGAACACGAACTCTACCGGAGTGGGATCGCCTGGATCCGACACTAGGGGCTCGCAAGCCTGCGGCAGTGCGCCCGTCTCGTCGGCACCCGTGCTTGGGGGCGGTGCGTCGTCGCTTCCGGTCGAATCACCCCCGCTTGTGCCATCGCCTGCGCTTGTGCCATCGCCTGCACTCGGGTCACTGGTATTCGGCCCGCAGGCGCCGATCGCGAACGCGAGGCCAAACAACACCGTCCAACTACCCAAACCATCCATGTGTCCCACCGTAGCGCACAACCGGCACTATGCCAGTGCTGTATTGATCTTCCATGCATCTACGGCGCCTCCGGGCTGCCAACTCCCAGCGACTGATTTCGTGAGCCACGCCGAAGACACCCGACCCGACATCAAGCTCGTCAATGCGAGCGGGAGGGTGAGCGTCCGCGAAGTTTTCGGGGGCACCCTGTACTTTCGAAGGCCCCACCTGACAATGCGCGCCGCGGTTGCCAACTGCATCCAGCGCTTCTTCACGCTCGTAGGACCGAACGCCCTCGAGTATTACTTCGACTACGATGGCGAGCAGGCCGACATCGACGCGGCCACGCTCGCCCGGGTCGTGCATGAGCGCTTTGACGGTCCCGACCACTTCCCGAACGCGAGCTTCGAAATGGAAGGCGCGGGGTTGTACGCGCCCGGCTATTTCCTGCAGTACCTCGGCAGCGCGAACGACAACCCCGAGCTCCCGAACGAGGCAGGCACCCTGCAGCTTTGGATGCCGCGCGAGTTCTTCCTGGCGCAGCGTGACAAGGTGCTGGGATTCCTTGACGAGGCCTTCGCGTGCCTCCCGTTGAGCTGCGGGCAAGTTGGCCTCGGGCTCAGTGGTGAGAACATGCTGCGCAAGCAGGCGATAGCTACGCTGCACCCGGGCCTCGATATCGCCAACCCCAGATCGGTCTCCACCGACATCGGAGAAAGCGCGAGCGGCGTGTCGTGGCAGACGCTGCTTGGGCCTGGGCTGACGCGGGCACTGGGAGGCACCCACGCGATCGCGCAACAACTTCCGGCGCTGATCGTCGTGGAAGCACTGCCGCTCGGCGGGGCACGGATCACCGCTGGTCCCAATCCAGGGGCTGGTGACAGCACCGACCCCAACACGCTCCCCAGTCACCATCGCGTCGCGCGGATGCTCGATGCAGCGGGCCTCCTGCATCTTCCGCAACACGTCGTCTACTTTCGTGACCACGCCGGACTCGTCGACCGGGCCGCGATGCACCACTGGCATCAACGGTGGCGGTCGGATACCCGCGTGGGCGAATAGGACACGTTTACGTTCAGCTGCCCTCGGCTGCCAGAGCAGCCACTTCGGACGCATCGAGTTCACGGTTGTACACGCGCAGCTCGTCGATGGCGCCTTCCCAGAAGCGACTCGGAACCCCGCGGTTCAGATCGGCGCCGATCAACAACGGCACGGCTTCGTGCGACGGGGGACGCTTGGTCACAGCGGAGTCGTAGAGCTCACCGTCGACGTACAGGCGCATCTGATCGCCGTCCCAAGTGCCCGCGATATGGACCCACCCCGTCGGTTTGATTCCGATCGGGTATGACGCGCTCCCGCTAGTACCCGCGTCCATGTTGAACCGCAGACTCCCGCTCATACCCGTGTGATACAGCTCGTAGCTGTTCAGGCTTGCGTCGCCGAAGCTCTTGCCGACGACGCCAGCAAACGCGCGGGCGGGCGGTGCACTCATTCGGATCCACACCGCCAAGGTGAGCGCATCAACGACGTCGAAGGCTGGGTCGTGCGCAACCTGCAGGAAGCTCGCTCCATCAAACACAGCGGCGGCCCCGACACGCCCCTCGGCCAATATGGGACAGCTTGTCTGGGCACAGGATGCGTCATGGCCATTGCCGCTCGAATCGAAGACAACGCCGCCCGCTTCATCGAACTTCTCGAACTCCAGCCAGAGCAAGAGACCGTCGTCGACCGATGACCCGGTCGAGCCAGACGTGCCGCCCGTCTGCATCGGGCCGTCCGATGCGCCCGCGGTGGTGTCCACTCCGGTGTCGACCCCGAGAGTGTCTCCCGCGCTCGACCCCTCCGCAGGCGGCTGGGAGATGTCAGGCCCTGTCGAGGCTGGTCCGCCCGTTGTGCCCGACTCGCCCACGACGCACAGTCCTGCGACGCCACCGCCCGCCAAGTCCCCGTAGCGTCGGCCCGACGGGCACTCCGGATCGAGGAACGAGCAGTAGCCGTTCAGCTCGCACTGCCCTCCTGCCATGGTGCCCTCGCACTGGCTGTCCTGGTCGCACGCAAACGCATCGTCGCCGCAGCCGGCCAGGAGCACCAGCACCCCTGTCGCCAAGCAGCACGCGGCGTTCCTCAACCTCACGCTGCCATCGTATCGCCTCAGTCAAACAAGTGCGACAGCACCAGCTGCTTTACAGCGGTCGCCTCGACGGAGTCCGCTTCCAACAAGCCAGCGTCGCTCGTAATGAACACGGGTCCGTCTTCGGGATCGTCGGTGATCCGCCCGTGCGACCCCTTTACGAGTGACGCATCCAGCGGGATCACATCCAGCAGCACGCGCTGGTTGAACACCTTGGACTGAAGCATCCACTTGGCCACATGCAGCGGCGCCATGGGGATCTCCGGGTCGATGAAGAGCTCGCACGGGTCGTAGCCGGGCTTATCGTGGATGGCCACGGTACGCGCGTAGTCGGGTGCCTTGCTGTCGTCGAGCCACCAGTAGTACGAAAACCAGCGGTTGGCGTCGCTTATCGCGACCAGCTCGCCCGAGCGTGCGTGATCCAGGCCTTCCTCGACCTTGCCGGCCGCGTCGAGCACACGCTCCACGCCGTCGAGCGACTCGAGCAGCGCCTTGACCTCTGCGATGCGCTCGGGCCGACGCACATACACGTGCGCCACCTGGTGGTCTGCCATCGCGAATGCCTCGGACGCGCCCGCGTCGAAGTGCTCTTCGCCCAGCTCCTCACGAAAGGCGATCAGCCCCGCGCGACGGAGTGCTCGGTTGATGTGCACAACCCCGTCCACCTTGGTCACGCCGTACTCCGACAGCACGATGACCCGTGTGCCGTCGTGCTCGGCCCTGTCGATCAAGTCGCCCGCGACGTCATCGATCTCCCGCAACGCCGTCTCGATCTTTGGATCGTCGGGGCCCAGCCGTTGCAGGTCGTAGTCCAGGTGCGGCAGGTACACGAGCGTCAGCGCGGGAGAGCGCTTGTCGTAAACCCAGCGGGCGCTGTCGGCTATCCACTTGGACGACACCACCGATGTGCGGGGGCCCCAAAAGTTGAACAGCGGGAACGTGCCCAGCTCGGCAGTCAGCGTGTCGCGGAGGTCGGGGGGCTCGGAGTAGACATCGGGAAGCTTGCGACCATTGGCCCGATAGATCGGGCGCGGGGTGACCGACCAGTCCGCCGACGAGTACATGTTGTACCACCAGAACATCTTGGCGCAGCTGAACCGGCTGTCGCGGGCCTTGGCGGCGTCCCAGATCTTCTCGCCTTGGACGAGCGCGTTGGACTGGCGCCACAGCCTGACCTCGGCGTCGTCGCGAAAGTACCAGCCGTTGGCCACGCAGCCGTGGTCGGACGGCATTGTTCCCGTCGTGAACGTCGACTGCACCGAGCAGGTCACGGCCGGGGTCAGCGTTCGCAACGGGACCGCCTTGCCACGCTCGGCCAAGGCCGAAATCCGCGGGGTGTGCTTCCCCAGGTGACGGCCGGTGAGGCCGACCACCAGCAATACCATCGTGCGCTGCATCAGCCGTCGACGACCGGTTTCTGACCGCGGAGCACCGAGTTCCCCTCGAACAGCTGCGTCTGATCGACGGACACGGTCGTCGCGACCTCGGCCTCGTCGAGCCGCCCGCTTTGCGCGAAGAATCGCACGGGGTTGTTCCAAACGATGGTCGTGATCGTCTCGTCATCGATGCCCGCGGCTTGCATCGCGGCGACCGTCTTGGGCACCTTGAGTGGATCGCTGACCCCCCAGTCCGCAGCACTATTGATGATGATCTTGTTGGCGCCGTACTGCTTGACCAGCGCGACCATGCGGGTCTCGTCCATCTTCGTGTTTGGATAGATGGAGTGGCCAGCCCACGCGCCGCACGCCAACGTCAACGGCAGCGTCTCCTCGTTGTTGTGATCGATGAGGGTCAGCTCCATCGGGAACTTGAGTTCCTGGACCCGCTCGATCGTGCGGACGGTGCCGGCCTTTTTGTCGCGATGCGGCGTGTGGATGAGGATCGGAAGATCATACTCGCGCGCGATCTCGATCTGCTCGGCGAAGTACTTGTCTTCCGCCTCGGTCTGGTCGTCGTAGCCGATCTCGCCAATCGCAACCACGCCGTCCTTTTCGGCGTACAGCCGCACGAGATCCAGCACGCTATCGGCCAGCTCGGGGTTATTGCACTCCTTGGGATTGAGCCCCATCGTCGTGTAGTGGCGGATTCCGAACTGGCTCGCCCGGAAGCGCTCCCACCCGAGCAGCGAGAGGAAGTAATCCTCGAACGATCCGACGTGCGTGCGCGGTTGCCCGAGCCAAAACGCGGGCTCGACGATCGCTGCAACGCCCGCGTCGGACATGGCTTGGTAGTCGTCCGTGGTGCGGGACGTCATGTGGATGTGCGGGTCAAACATCTTCATGATGGTTTTGCCTTGGCAAGCTCGTGGATCGTGTCGACGCCGGGCGGAATGCTTCGCGCCGCAGCCCGACGCTCAGCCGCGTAGTCGGCGGCCATACGGACCATCTCCGGATTGACGCGTTCGGCCAAGCCAACGATCCGATCCACGCCGCTGTCGACGAACATGGCCTTGATCACGATCTGGTTGTAGGCGCCGTCGGAGAAGAAGTCGCGCGGGAACGGGTTGTCGCACGCGATAGCCTCGAACACTTCGACCGAGTTGGTGCGACACGCATCGACAACGACGGCCGTGAAGCGCTCGGGCTCAGGGAGAAGCGGGGCTGCGCGCAGCAGGCTGACCTGCTCGCCCGCGTCGCTACGTCGGATCAGCGGCTCGACCAGCGCGAGGTGCTCGGAGGCAGCAAGCCGCTCCAACGCCGTCAGTAGCAGAGACGCGCGGCCGAAATCACGCAGGACCCAGCGCCCATAGCCTGGCCCAACGGGCAGCGCCTCGCGCTCGGCGACCGACAACTCGAGAGGCTCATGCCCCAGCTTGCGGGCCGCCCGGGCCAGCCCGATGCGAAGCTTCATGGGCTGCGGGGGCGTACCCAGGGCTTGCACCGCGGCCGCCAGCCATTGCGCTTGGGAGGAAGTGCCGTGTTGTGTCACGACCGAGGCCAGCGCCTGCGCCGCCGAGGACTGGGTCGTCATCGCGGAAGCAGAGTACCATGCGCGCCATGTCTGAGGACAACGTCATCGTCGAAACCTCGCTTGGCTCGTTCGGGATCGCCTTGGACCGGGCCACCGCCCCCAAGTGTGTCGAGAACTTCCTCGCCTACGTCGACGCGGGTCACTACACCCAGACGCTGTTCCACCGTTGCATTCCGACCTTCATGATCCAGGGCGGCGGGTTCACCCCGAGCTACGACAAGAAGCCGGTCCGCGCCCCCATCGAGAACGAGGCCGACAACGGTTTGAAGAACACACGCGGCACCGTCGCGATGGCACGCACAGGTGACCCGCATTCGGCCACCGCGCAGTTCTTCGTCAACGTCACCGACAATGCCTTCTTGGACCACCAGGCCAAGAACGATCGCGGCTGGGGATACGCCGTGTTCGGCCGCGTGACGTCCGGCATGGATGTCGTGGACGCGATCAAGGATGTGCCCACGGGGAGCGCTGCCCACTTCTCGAAGGACGCACCCGTCGAGCAGATCCTGATCACCGCGATCCGTCGCGCGTAAAAACAGGGCGCATTCGGTCGTTACCGCTGGCCCCTTCAATAGGGCGTGCTAGCAACGGGGGGCTATGCAGAGCACCTCGTTTGGCGACCGGATGAAGCTCTATGAGCGGACGGAGGCGGGTCGGCGGTTCATGCCGCAGTTGCCCGTATGCGCCCGTATTGACGGAAAGAACTTCAGCACGTTCACCCGTGGCATGGAGCGACCGTTCGATGCGCGGCTCTCCGAGACGATGGTCGAGGTCACCGAACACCTCGTGGCCAAGACCAACGCGTGCATGGGCTACACCCAGTCCGACGAGATTTCCCTCGTTTGGTACAGCCGCGACCCCAAGAGCCAGATCTACTTCGACGGCCGGATCCAAAAGATGGTCTCGGTGCTCGCTGCGATGACGAGCGTACGATTCAACCGGCTCCTCGCGGACCGATTCCCCGACAAGGTGAGCGCCGAGCCCGTGTTCGACTGCCGCGCGTGGGCGGTGCCAACGCTCACAGAAGCCGCAAATACGCTGCTGTGGCGTGAGCGTGACGCGACGAAAAACAGCATCAGCATGGCCGCCAGCAGCTGCTACTCCCACAAGGAGCTGCAGAACCGATCCGGCAATGAGATGCAGGAGATGTTGTTCCAAAAGGGCATCAACTGGAACGACTACCCGCCGTTTTTCAAGCGAGGGACGTTTGTGCAAAAGCACTCGGTCGAGCGCGAGTTCACCGCCGAGGAGCTCGACAACCTTCCCGCCAAGCACGCGGCACGGACCAACCCGGGCCTCACGGTGGAGCGCTCCGAGATTCGTAGGCTACCGATGCCGCCGTTTGGTCAGGTGACCAACCGCGTCGCGGTGGTGTTCGACGGCGCTACGCCACAGACCGAGTGACATACGCTGGGTTGCACGGGTTGATCCCGTGCAGCCGGCGTACCTCATCGAGCGGGCGATCCCACATCGTCTCCCACTCGACGGTGACCAAGGGGGCCGCACGCCGACCGCTCCGAAACGCTTCGAGGACTCCGCGTCGCAGCGTCGTCCACCGTCGCTCGAGGACGATGTGCTTGACGCTGCCAAACACGACGATCATCGCGGACACGGGGAGGCCGAGCATGCCGAGCGTGAACGCGTGGACGAGCACCTCCTCGTGGCCTTCAACCCCGAGCCCCATCAGCACGTGCCAGATGTCGTGGGTCTGACGATAGCGGTGGATGAGGTAGCGGACGTCGGCATCGTCGATGAACTCATCGGAAACCGGGTCGACAAAGATGTCGAGCTGGTAGCGCTCCAAGTGGCGCACGTAGGCGCCGCCGAGCGAGTCGGCGGGCAGCGCACGCAACGCCTCGAAGTCGACGGTGCTCTGGTTGATCTCGGGCTTGCGGTTGAGCAGCGCGACGCCATCGCCCCGCTTGTGCTCGTCGCGCAGCAGCGTGGCGAATCGCGCCCGACTCGTGATGTCGGCGACGATGTGGATGTCGCTGGTACGGTTGGAGTCCTTGAGGACCCGAACGGTGGCGCCGATCACGGTTAGGAGCTCACGGGGTGTCATCGCAGTTCCTCATACGTCGTTGCGGACCCAACGGCCCGACTTGCCGCCCGACTTCTCGAGCAACACTACCCGCTCGATGGCCATCCCGCGATCCATTGCCTTGCACATATCGTAGATCGTCAGCGCGGCGACCGTCGCAGCGTGCATAGCCTCCATCTCGGGGCCCGTTCGGTCGTGTGCAGAAACCTGAACCCGCGCTGCGACCCCGGGTAGATCCTCGACAATCTCAAACGCGACGTCCACCGAGGTCACCCGAACGGGATGACAAAGTGGGATCGTTTGGGGGGTTGCCTTGGTCGCCTGGATCGCCGCGATCCTCGCGATGTTGAGGACGTCGCCCTTGCCTACCGCGCCCTGGCGGATCCGATCAAGCGTTGCGGGGGCCATCCGAACCTCGGCGCGGGCCACCGCCATGCGTGGCGTCTCCGGCTTGGCGTCGATCGCGACGATGTGCGCCTGACCGGCAGAATCGAAGTGGGTGAGCGGGTCGTCCGCCATTGCGGCGAGAGTACCCAAAGAGAGCACCCAAAAAGGAGAGCACCCAAAAGCGAAGGCTGGCGCCGGGTCGGAGCGCGTGTAGAACGCTCGACGACCCGGCGCAGCCCCGCACGTGGGCGCGTGGAAAGGTGCCCTCGCGGGCTTCCGCCGGCCAGCATTGCTGGAACCTGCGCGGGTTGAAATCTCTGTGCGGGCGCAAAAAAGCCGCCTCGACTCCGGTCGGGCGGCCTGTCATGCGCAGGGGCAGAACAGGACCGTTACCGCAGAACCTCTTGTGTTTGGTGCGACATGATCGTTGCTTGGTCTACGAGGCAGACGCCCCATCGTCAAGGAAGATTCAAGCAACTTTCTTTGCGTGACGCCGGCCGCTGCTACAACGCTGGCCATGTTCGGCCGCCTCGCTCGCAAACCAGAGGTCGCCGCACTCTGGCTCATCGCACTCGTCGGCTGCCCGGCACATTCGCCGAGCACCGCGATCGAGTCGCCCGAGGCTCCCCACGACCCCCCCGCGGACCCAGGCGCGAGTCAGGCCCCCACCCGCGCGGCGGCCCCTCCAACCTCGGTCCACATAGCCTCGTGGAACATCCGCCGACTCGGCCAGGCCAAGACCGATCTGCAGGCCGTCGCCAGCGTCTTGGAGCGGTTCGACATCGTCGCGATCCAGGAGGTCATGACGCGCGAGGTCGCCGATGCGCTCCGGGCTGAACTTCCCGAGCACGAGGTGCTCCTGACCGACACACCACGCCCGACCCACGGCACCCACCGGGAGTTCTACGGATTCATCTACCGGACGTCGCGCTTCGACCCGGTGATGAACACGTTCTATCCGGACCCGGCCGATGCGTTTGTCCGCGATCCGTACATCGCGTGCTTCGATGGCGGCGGCTCGGTTGGGACCCTGTGCCTGCTCACCGTCCACATCGTCTGGGGTAAGCGGGTGGCCGGCCGCAAGAACGAGATTCTCGCGGTCGACGACGCACTGCACTGGGGGCAGGCCGCGGGGCTCGATGCCGAGTGGATCGTGTTGGGCGACTTCAACCGCCCGTTCGACGACGGCGACGCGGACACAAATCCGGAGGAGGAGTGGCGCGAGCTCGTCGACCCCACCGTGGCTTCCCCCATGATGTTTGTGGGGCCTGAGGTCCCGACGACGCTGGGCCAGGACGAATACGCCAACGCATACGATCACTGCTTCGTATCGAGCGGACTGCAGCCTCAAGTACGTGCGGCCCACCGAATCGAGATCGTGGACGAGGTCTGCGACGGGTCGTTCGAGCGCTGTCGCAAGACCGTGTCCGACCACGCGCCCTACGCGGTACAGCTGCAGTTCCCGTAGCCCCTCAGTCGGGCTCTCGATAGACCAGGACGTCGCAGATAGGCCCGGAGCCCACGCCCTCCTGACCGTTGACCAGGATCCGCAGATCGTCGCCCGTACCCATGGTCGCGATCCCTCCCGCAAACCCGGAGTACTCAACCGGAAGGTGCGTGATCGGGTACTCGTCGAGATCGCTGCTGAAGCTCAGGATCGAACGCGTCGGTGCATCGAAGTCTGTGGAGCTCACGTACAGCACGCCGTTGGCGCCGAGCGTGATGTACAGAGCGTCGACAAGCTCAACCGGGCCCGCAACAACTGCGCCCAGCGCATCATATTTGCGCAGCTGCACTGGGTCTCCGCTGATCACCGGGTTCGAGCTCAGAGACGACAGCACGTAGAAGTTCTCGTCGGAGTCGACGGCGACGTCAAGCGGGACGTCGTGCACGGGAAGCGAGCCGAGGAGTGATCCGTCGGCCTTGGCAAGGCGGTGAATGCTCCCGCCGATCGCAGTCCCATCGCAAGCAAACACGTACTCCGTACCGTCCAGGGTCGCGTGCGTGAGACCCAGCAGCAGTGCGCCCGGGATAGTGATCCCAGTCGGGCCCCACATCGGGGCACCCGTCGTGCCGTTCCACTTGATGAGAGTCTCTCCGGTGGCGCTACCTCCCCGACTGACCACGACGTCGCCGTCGCTGTCCACCGCAAGGTCGGTGCCAAAGCCGGTGACAATGCCTCCGGTTGCGATCGTCTCGAGGGTCGCGCCATCCCACCGCTCGAGGTTGTCTTGGTTGTAGTTCCAGATGAACACGTTGCCGTCGGCATCGACGTCCATGCCCTTGGTCGCGACCACTGCGTTGGTATCGAGGATCGTGTCGAGCTCGAGCCTCCCGGAGGGCGGAGCCGGTTCGCCCGTGCTGTCACCCGACTCCGTACCCGTGGTTTCGCCGTCGTCGCCTGTGCTCGAGGAGCCACCATCCGAGGTTGAGTCGACCCCGCCCGCACTCGTGTCGACGCTGCCCGAATCGACGCCCCCGCCTGTACTCGAGTCCACAGCGCTCGGGGTGGCGCTGGTTGTGCTCGGGTCGGGAGTCGGGGTCGCGCCTGTGGTACCGCCCGAAGTGGACCCCGCGTCCGCGCCGCCGCCGTCATCGGAGCAAGCAAAGGCGGGGACAAGCGCAGCGAGCAATAGGATTCGGCGGGAGAACGTCATGAGACCAGGCCAGTGTAGGCGCCATCGCTCGGGCTTGTCGGCCCGTCTGCCCCAACTCGTGGGACAATGCACGACGTGAACGCACAAGATCTGTTCTGGAGCCTGGCCACAGAACTGCAGGACGGGGATGAGCGTGTGGTCGAAGGCACCATCATGGGCGGGCCGTGCCTGCGGGTCGGAAAGGAGTTCCTGGCCCTGGTCGACTACAAGGGCTCGGGCCTCGTCGTGAAGCTCCCCAAGGAACGTGTGGCGGAGTTGGTCGACGAGGGGACGGGGAAGCCGTTCGGCCCGGCGGGCAAGATCTTCAAGGAGTGGCTGTCTGTGCCAAAGCTCGACCGCAAGCGCTGGCGAGCGCTGCTGCGCGAGGGTGTCGAGTTCGTCGCCAAGTGAACGACGCTCGCGAAGGCTTGTCGTGTGAAACGAGCCCGGACTCACGATCCAACGTGGTATCGTGCAGTGTCGACCCTCGGACCGAAACGTCATGGACGAAGCGTTGTATTGGTGGCCGTGGTGGGTCGCGATCGTCGGAATGATCGTGACCTCGGTTGTGCTGCGCGCCAAGCCAGCCCCCGCGAAGAGCAACTACACCATCAGCCGCGAGGGTGGCGCGGCGGTCCTCGGTGTGCCGCTGTTGGTCGGCCTTGCCACATCATGGCCGACGTTTGTGTTCTCGCTCGGGTTGGCCTTCATCACCACGTTGTTCAACGTCAACGCGAAGCGCCCCATCGACTTTTGGGTGTGGCCCCCGACCGCAGCGACACTTCAGCTCGTGGTCAGCTTCGTGTACTCCGCGCCCGAAGTGGGAATCGCCGAGTGGGTCACGTGCCTGGTCTCTCCGATGCTCTTCGCCGTGGTGTATTTCATCGTCTCGGCGATCAGCTGGATCTTCGTCGGCCGGCCGGGCGGGTCGGGTGGCAGCGGATCGGGCTCCTACCGCGGCACATCGTCGGCCGGCTCCTTCGGCGGCGGCGACGATGGTGGAGGCTGGGCGGACGACGATGAATAGGGTGGCATTGCGGCGACCCGACCTTCATCAACCTGCTCACCCCAACAGGTGACAGCACCGTCCTCCGCCCGGATGCCGCAGGCGAGACCCCAAGACGTGCTCAACGACGTGAACGCGACGTCCGGTAGGTTCTTGAAGCCCGAGGCGTCCCCGTGCCAACACACCACGCGTCCCGTCTGTGCCACCAGGCCGCAAGGCTCAAAGCCAGACCCAGTAGCGAGACGGGAGAAGCGCTCCTGCGGCACAGGCTCATCATCGTACTTGTACGCCACGGGGAAGCAGATGGTCTCGCCTGTCTCCCGAAGCGCGCAGTGGTTGTAGACCTGAACGAAGGGGCCTTCGGGTAGGACTCGCGGCGAATCGGTTGGGCTGCACGCCAGCTCCCCGTTGTCTCTTCGTACCCCGCAGACGAAATCGCGATCGATCCACACGTTCGCGAACGGGATGTCCCGAGCCCATCCATGGTTGTCCCAAACCACATCGCGACCCAGGGCACGACCCCAGCACACCAGATGTCCGGACCCGGTTCGAATGGCACAGGCTCGCCACTCTCCCACGTAGACGTCGTCGAACTGCCCTTGCGGCGCAGCGCCTGCGAGCCACCCTTCCTTCCACTCGTCGTCCCGACCCCAGCAGACAAGCTTGTGCGTCGTTGAGGCAATCGCGCATCCGTAGCCGAATCCCGCCCTCACCGTGTCGAACTGCCCGGCGGGCGCCTGCGAGCTCTCGCCGAGCTCATCGTCCCCCCAACACAGCAGCGTCTTGTCGCTCCGAATCGCGCACGCAAAACCCCAGCCCGCGCTGACTTGTGTGAACCGCTCCCTGGTTGGCTCTGCAGCCTCGGCCGGGCTCTCCAACGGGCTCCTCGGACTCGCAGCGGCGGGCGGTTGCGCCACGCTCTTCGGCGCGGTGGCACAAGCACCCACGCCGAGCACCAGGGGAACGCCCAGGAGCATCGCCCTGCCCGCGGTCACTGGAGGACCCCCACATCTCGAAGCTACCACACCGATCTCGCTCGCCTCTCGCCTGTGCGGCCTCACCCGCGGGCGAGGTACGATGTGGTTGCATGCCGAACGACCCACGCGCCGCGGCGGGCACAGCCGGGGCCGATGCATCCGGGATCCACAGCGTTGGGATCGACGACACGCTGGCCGGAGACGAGACCTCGGCCCCCGATCGCAGCGCCCCGCGGCCGCTCGTACTCGAGCGCGGCGAGACGGTCTCCCGCTACGTGGTGCTGGAAGAGGTTGGTCGAGGCGCGATGGGGATCGTCTACCTCGCGATCGATCCCGACCTCGAGCGCAAGATCGCGATCAAAGTCCTGCGGCGCGAGAACACCCGGGTGCTGGGAGAAGCTCGAGCGCTCGCACGTCTCGCTCATTCGAACGTGGTCGGCGTCTATGACGTGGGGGAAGTTCGAGGCCGCCCTTTCGTCGCGATGGAGTACGTCGATGGCGCGTCGTTGGACGCCTGGCTCGCCGAAGAAGATCGCGGCTGGGGCGACGTGGTCGACACGTTCATCAAAGCCGGCCGAGGGCTCGCGGCGGCCCACGCGGCCGGCCTGATCCACCGCGACTTCAAACCCGCCAACGTGATGGTCGCGCGCGATGGTCGGGTCAAAGTCACTGACTTCGGCCTTGCCCATGCATCCGAGTCGAACGAAATTGAAAAGGACCTCGCGTTTGCATACACGACGGGGCGCTCCGACCTGACGGCGACGCAGGGTCGACTCGGTACGCCAGCGTACATGGCCCCCGAGCTTCACCATGGCGAGCCGGCCAGCACCGCTACCGACCAGTTTTCGTTCTGCGTAGCGCTGCACGTGGCCCTCTATGGCGAGCACCCGTTCGACGGCACCGATGTCGTCTCGTTGATGGCCTCGGTCGTTTCCAACGAGCTCCGCGACTCACCCGCAGGCAGCACGGTCCCCACCCGTGTGCGGCGCGTGCTCGCCAAAGGACTCTCGCCCGAGTCCGATGCGCGCTTCGAATCCATGTCGGCGCTGGTCGACGAGCTGGCACGTATCCGAGCGCCGTCCAGGAGAACACTGTGGGTGACCACAGCCGCGGGAGGCATAGGCCTTTGCGCGTGGGTGATGCTCCGAGCCGGCCCCATCGATGTCTGCCTCACCGTCGACACGGAGGTCGAGTCGGCGTGGACGGACTCCACTGGGGCATCGCTGCGCGCAGCGTTCGACAAGAGCGGGCTGTCGTTCGCAGCGCGAGCGGGTGATGAGGCCGTGGCCACCCTCGATGCGTACGCGCTGCAGTGGCGGGAGCTGCGGAAGCAGGCGTGCCGCCAGCGAACCACGAAGGATGTCGTGGCGGTGACGCAGGCCGAGCTCACCGAGCACTGCCTGGAGCGCGCGCGCAGCGACCTCCAAGCTGTGGCCGACGTGCTCGTTGCCGGAGCACCAAAGACGGTCACGCACGCCACCGAGCTCGTGCACGGGCTGCCGCCACTGAGCGCGTGCGCCGATCCGAAGCTTGCGGCGTCGCTCCCGATCCCCGAAGACCCCAAGCTGCGCTCGGAAGTCTCGCGTGTGCGGGCGATGCTGTCGCAGGTCAAGGCGCAGCGAGTCGCCGCGCGTCCCGTTGAAGACGAGATGCTGAGCCGACTGGCCGAGGATGCGGACGTGCTCGATTTTGCTCCGCTACGCGCCGAGGTCGCGATGGAACGCGCACACGTGCGGGCCGCGATCGATGAGGATAGTGGGGTCCGGATGTTCGAGGAGGCGCTGCAGCTGGCCGTCGAGGGCGGGGCCGATCTCATCGCGGCGGCCGCAGTTGGCGAGTTGCTCGGCATAGA
>Ga0316189_10000670_pt1 | contig 34235 bp, 28 predicted proteins | sample LowCovwburrow_MG_FD_204930 | JGI IMG/M metagenome (GOLD analysis project Ga0316189, IMG submission 204930) | Coastal sediment microbial communities from Maine, United States - Lowes Cove worm burrow | ecosystem: Environmental > Aquatic > Marine > Coastal > Sediment | place: USA: Maine...
CCGTCTGTCGTATTGGTGCCTTGCGGGCGCCGTGCCTCGGTGCCGATCGCGCCCGCTAGGCGGTCGTCGCGATGCCTGCGTAGGCCTCGGTCAGTCGACGGGTGATCTCCGTCGCGACGTTTAGCTTTTCGGGGTCTTGGGCAAACCGGTCCGGGTGGAAGCGTACGAGCTCTTGTCGATAGCGCCGCCGCACCGTGGAAAGATCAGAATCCATTGGCACACCCAACGTGGCGTACCAGCCCCTGCGCCTTGCCAGCGTGCCGCCTTCGTCGGCGCAAGCTTCGTGCGCTGCAGGCTCGTCGTGCGCTTCGGTCGACAACGGTGGCTCGGGCTGTCGATCGTCCAGGCCGCCTTGGAGCGGCGTTGTGTGAGACCGGACAAGGTCGATGAAGCGTTTTCCGAGACTCATGGCGCAAGTACGGCGAGCGTTGGGCAGTGCTCGCCTGCTCATCGACTGTAGTCTCAGACACCCACCCGTGCCACGAATCCGCAATTTCGGCGGACGAGCGCGGACACCGCCAGCTCTTCGGGTGTCACACGCACGAGCCGTCGGCTCCATCTAGCCGTGAACCTGGGAGCGACCACCGTCTTCGCCTGCTTCGCCGCGACCGCTTGGGTCGGCGCGACCGCCCACGCCGCGCGACCCAAAGCGAGCGCATCCCAGGGCACCAAGAAGAAGCAGGCGCCCAAGCCAGGGAGTCAGTCGACACCCACCAAGGGTGCGGCGGCAAAGGCTGCCATCAAGCCGGTATCCAAGAAGCGCTCCAGGCAGATACGACGCGCCGCGAGCACCATCGCAACCTTCGCTGAGCTGTCACCACCCCAAGAGCTGCCCGCCGAGGCGATTCCCAAACGCGGCAACTACCGGCTGCGATACGCGGGACTGCGCAGTGCGGAGCCGAGCGACCACGTGGTTTGGACATCGATAACCAAGAAGGCGGCGGTCGGATACGAAACAACCACGAGCGTGGTGTCGACGCGTGCGCCACGGGGTCGCAACGCATCGAAGTCTGGTACCGGGAAAACGACGCCGATCCAGATCGCGAGCATGAGTTCGAGCGGCGGGCACCTGCTGACCACCGCGGTCATCGCCAACGGGCCAGGAGCCCAGGCTCGGATCGCAGAGCTCGATGCGCTCGCCGACGCAGCGACCGCGATGGCAAACGAGGAGAAGGTGAGCGCGCACTCCGTGCAGACTCGCTTCATCTACGTCGCCGAAGAGATGGGGCTCGACGAGGCTCCCGACGTGTCTTGGGTGAGCACGCGCATCACCGCGTCCGAGCTGCATGCCATCTACTCGAAGTCGCCGGGCACGTTCGATGACCACGACTACAAGGTCTCCGTCCCGCACCATTTGGGAGGCAAGTCCATGGAAGTCCTGCTCGATGTCCCGGGCACGCTGCCCCCTCGCCGTCGCGTTGAGTTTGCAGTCCAGAATCTCGACCTCTCGGACGCCCTCGACAACCCCGAGCTGGAAGCCAAGGTCAGCCTGTACGTGTGCATCCAGGGCGAGTGCGCCAACACCAGGCTCCCTCCAGGCCAGTACAAAATGGACGAGTTCAAAGTCCGACGTCGAGTGATCGCGGGCGACACTGTGCTGCGTGTGCGTGCCAGCGTCGCGCACCGGCCCCGCCACGGCACACTCCCCAACGACCACGGGGAGCCCATCGAGTGCGGCGACGACCACAACCGAAAGTGTCGTTGGTTCACGAAGCGAAAGAGCTTCTCGCTCGCGTGGAAGTCCGTTGACCTCGACGCCGCAACCGAGGGGGACACGGGGTGGGTGAATTACGACACCCGACCGCAGCAAAAGCCGAAGCCGCTGAGTCGGGTGCTCAACGGGCCGCACGGCTCCACGATGACCCTCAAGGCCAGCTACCTCGCCAGCGGTAAGAAGCGACGTCGTTGAGCGCGGGGGCGCAGGGCCCTAGCCCTCGGGCTGCGTGCCAACCGAGACGCTGCCGCCATCGGCGATCCACTGGAAGTTGTCGATCACCACGGTGGAGTCGTACGCAGAGTCTCCGGTGTCCCAAATCGCGAAGCGAATCGTGAACTCCTCACCGCCCGTGACAGGCGCAGTGGTCTCGAGCCAGCTCGTCGCGCCAGCATCGTTCCAGACGTCGAAGCCTGTGCCGGCCAGCTCGCCCGTGCCCAGCGCACACCCGGCGCACACGTCGAAGAAGGCAATGTTCACGCTGACGGGATTGCTGCCCGCGTCGAACGAGATGTTTCCGTTGATCGCCCCGGGTGGAGGCGGGTTCACCAGCGCGATGTACTGGTCGTTGTACGATGTGCACACCCACTCCGGATACTCGAACGAGTAGAACGTGAAGTTGTAGGAGTAGCCGGTCGCGTTTGTCGGCGCGCGCAGCGTGAGCTCCAGCGCGACGTCGTCATTGATGTTGGACAGTCCCGGGCACATCGGAACGTCCTGCGGGAACCCGGCGGGGGCCGTCCCAGCACCGCTGCCGTTGCACGTCAGGTTGCCGCACGCGTTGGGCTGCCCTGGAATCCGAGCGTTGCCCGTCGACAAGACGAGGCTCTGACTGCCTTCGCGTGGCTGCACGTTGGGCCCAAAGTCGAACAGCAAACCCGACTGAAGCCCTGGTGCCCCCGCACCGCCGTTGGCTCGGACGTACTGGGCGCTGACGATCCCCCAATCGGTGGCGTCCGCAGCTTGCTTGCACAGCCCCATTGCGCCCGCAGCATGGGTCGGATCGGTGTCGTTGATCGCCCACGCACCGTCGCACGGAAGCGCGACGTTATCGACGCCGCCATCGCAGTCTTCATCGGCAGGATCGGGCACGACACCCATCTCGTCCGGCTCGGTGATAACGACCTCGATGGCTCCTGGGTTCACATTGGCATCGCAGTCGTTGCAGTCGCCCTGCAGACCTGTGTACCCGTCCCCATCCGCGTCCTCGCTGGGCAAGCTCTCACACCCGTTGCCGGGTCCGCCATCTCCGCTGCCGCCCCAGCCAACATCCCACTTGAGGTCCACGCCGGTCGCGACGCCACCGTCATCGTCCGCATCAACCCCAGCGGTGTCGGCGTTGCCACCCGATCCAGCGTCGCCTCCGCCTGCAGTGCCCGCGGTACCGTCGGCTCCGTCGTCGGCTCCACCCGTGGCCGTGATGCTTCCGATGGAGGTAATCGCGTCCTCATCCTGCTGGTCCGGGTCGCACCCAGGAGCGACGCTCACCAGGCCCGCGGCGAGAAGCATCGTTTTCGTTCGCATGTGATCGCGCAACTGCCCCATCTCAGCAGCTCTTTTCCCACGGCGGGGGCCGCAGTTCTACTGGAATCCCCGGCTTGTCTTGGCCGGCTGCCGAACGATGGGTGGCGCCGCCCGCGATGGGGTGCGTTCAATTGCGCGACATACCTACGGCGGTCGTCGGCAAGGCACAGGCGGGACGCAGACGCGCCTTCGAGTCCCTCCGAACGCCGTTTGCGTGGGATCGCGCGGCGGCCGAATGCGATAAAATCTCGCCTACACGGAGACACATGGGAGCCACACCTCGTTACATGAAGGAGCCGCCCCAGTACGCGCACGACTGGTTCTCTCCGCTCCGTTCGACCGAGGTGCCGGCGGGCAAGGTTACGAACTTCGAGTTCATGGGCAACGAACTCATCGCGTTTCGCGACGAGCACGGTGACGTCGTCGTGCTCGACGCCCACTGCCCACACTTTGGAGCACATATGGGTCACGGCGGCGAGGCCATCGACGGCTGCGTTCGATGCCCCTTCCACGGCCTGCACTACGACAAGACCGGGCAGTGCATCAAAGGCGACTTCGTCCAAGACACAACCAAGCTGCGCCACGTCAAAACACAGCCATGGACCGTGCGGGAGACGGCCGCATCGATCTTCCTGTGGCACGGGCCCGATCGCGCCAAGCCAGGGCGTCCGTTTCCGATAGCCGACGACTACTTCGATGGTTGGACAGCCCCCGTGACCAACCAGGGCAGGCTGCTCAAGCCCACCCAGTTGTTCTACCCAACCGAAAACATCGTCGACATTCAGCATTTTTACGCGATCCACGGTTGGCAGCTCAATCACGTCATTCGTGCCCCCGCCGCCGATGATGATGGTCGGTTCAGCGCGATCCTCGACATGACGTGGACGCTCATGGCGCAGTCCAAGAGCCCCGTGCTGCGGCGCTTGGGCAAGCTGGTCAAGAGCACGTACGTGTTCAACGTCGCGGTCGCGGGCCCTGGCATCGCGTTCTCCGAGGTCGAGATCCACGACTCCGGAGGGCTCAAGGTCCGCAACATCATCCTGATCACGCCCACCAACAAAACCGACTGCCGCATTCGCGTGGTCGCGTCCGTGCGCAAGGGCTACGGCGGCAAGCTCAACGCCGCAGCGCGCCGCGTCCTTGGCTTGGGTTTCGAGGATGCGTTGAGTCGCGTTCTTTGCGAGGTCGCGACAAAGGACTTCGACGGCGACGAGATGGTGTGGACACACCGCAAGTTCCTAGAGCGTCCGCGCGTCCTCAGCGAAGACGGACCCGTCGTGGAGTACCGCAAGTGGTGTCAGCAGTTTTGGCCGCCGGACTACTTGCCCGAGGCCCCGCGACCCGCGTTGAGCGAGCAACGACCGGCGGCGAGCTCGAGCTGACCGTGCGGTCTACTCGTGCCCGACCGGAGGCGGGCGCGGGTTCTTCTGCGCCTCGGCGGTCATGTCCTTGAGCGTAGGCGGCGTCTCGAAGGGAACCGGGCTATCGCCGTCCACGTACAGCTCCAGCGGGATGTGCTTGTGGATCCCAGGGATCAAAGCGCGGGGCATCTTGAGCGACGCGCCGTACAGCACTGTGAACTCCTGCTCGGTTGGATGAACCGTTAGCTTGTACAGCCGAGGTCGTACCGACGTGCGCTTGCCGTCCACCGCGATCTCGAGCGCGGGTCCATCGGGCACGTTGAACTGCAAGTCCTTGTACTCCGGATGCATCCCGTTGATCCGGACAGGCGCGCGCGCGATGTCCTCGTAGAACGTCATCCCATGCGACCCCTCTTGGCTCACCCGCGGGTCGATGGCCTCCGTATCGTCGCTCTGCGCCAGCGCCAGTGACCGATAGTTGGGCTCCAAGAACCCACGCTGCACTTCAGGGAGGGTCTCGTCGTCGGGGCCCGGATACCAAGCGTCGATCTCGGGCGCAAACAAGGTGAACCTCGGAAACGCCATGATGTGCATCGCTCCGAACCCGCATGGCAGCGGCTGCTTCCACCAGTTTCGAGGGTCGCCGACGAGCAAGTTCGCGGCCGTGAGTACGCTGCGCGGGTCCTCGACCTGCGGCAGCGGCATGCCCTCCACCGCCTGGTCTTTGACCATGTAGCCGGTGCCGTGGGGATTGCGGGGGTACATCCCCGGGTGGTCCCAATGGGTGAGAATATCGTGCGCAAGCGACTCGAACCGCTCGTCGTTGATATCGAAGTCGACACCGCCGTAGGCATTGGCCCAGGTCAACGGGACTTCAACAAACGGCTCGGCCGACACCGAGATTTTTCCGGCCGCGCTTCGATCGAGCATTCGCGGACCGAACACCCGCGCCTGCTTGGTCGCCCGACCCACACCAACACCGACCACCATGTCGGCGATGGGAGCGCCGCCGGGTGCAAACGCCGACCCGTAGACCAGGACATCTGTGCCCGATCGAAACGGCCAGAAATCGGTATCGGACGGCATCCGCGGCTCGAGCTCCGGGTCGCGCATATCCATGGCCAGCGGCCGCGCTTTGGCGGGCTCGGTGTCCTTGGTTGTGAGGCCGAAGCTGTAGGTCTTCTTGACCAGCGCGTAGGCATGTTGGCCACGCTGCGCGTCGCCAGCGATATCGATGATCGCGTCGTATGCGTCGCGGGCCGGTTCGCGATCGTCACTCATGGGACGCTCTCGCCAAATGCGCTGCCGCTGTGCGCAGGCGGGGGGTTCTCTCCGACTGCGCCCGTGCCTGATGCGTAGCTCCGCGAATAGCCGGGGACGTTCGCGCCGACTCCGACTCCGCCGTCGTAGGAGTAGTTGACCTCCTCGCCGAAGAAGTGATTGCCCGCGGCCACCTTGACGGTGGGGTTGACGTTTTGGTTGTCGCCCACTTCGCGGCGGGTCACATCGATGCCGAATCCAGCCAAGCTGCCGAGCGCGCCCTTGGCGATGCCCCAGCCGAAGAACTTCTTCACCGCCTCGCCGCCGAGCGTCGACAGACCTTCTTTGAGCACTCGGGACGCAACGGCATCGCGCGCCTTGCTCATGCTCTCTTTGAGGGCCGCTCTGGTCAGCCCCAGCGGCCCCGCGCTACCGCCGACCCCGGGGATCTTCGAGAACGCGAAATCCAAAAGCATCGAGACCGCCGCTTTGAGCAAGCCAGCCAAGAAGTCGCCAAGAGTCAGGTTCACCTTCGTGTTGTTGATGAACAGGTTGAGCATCACGACCGTCGTCGGCGCCCCAATCGGGTCACCACACGTCAGCAGCGGCAGGTACAGCGTGGCGCAGCCGACCGCCGTCCCCTCAGCCTTGACCGCGCTCGCGGCGAATATGTACTTGCGGCTCGAGAACGGCCACATGATCGCGTAGAACAAGTTCGCGGGCGGAATCGTGACATCCGGGATCAACATCCCGCAGTCGTGGCCGTCGAGGCCAAAGTTCATCCCCTTGTGGGTCTCCTTGGTCGTCAGCTTGTTCTGATTGACCGCATAGCCCGGAGGCCAAAAGATCGTACAGATCATCTCGATCGACGGGACCGGGACCGGGGTCGGTACCGCGGGCGGCATCAACATGTTGTGCGTCAGTGCGCCAACGGAGAAATCGATGCTGATAGAGACCGGAATGTGCACCATGGGCTGACCTCTGTCCTCAGTTCTTCGGGGGAGTGAACCAGCCCTCGACGATGCGCAGTCGGATGCATCGCTCGACACCAGGTCGACGCGGGAAATTGAAGCGCTTGCGATACGCGACCGTGAACATCCGCTCCTCGGAGTGGACGATGAGAACCTGCGGCATGAGCTCCAAGGTGGCCGACTTGTCGCCGCTCACGTAGTCGGCAAGCACTCGCACGGCGGGCAGCTCAAACTCGAACGCACCGTCGGGCGACGCGTGCGTCAAACGGAAGCGAGAGCGCGGCGGCGGCAGGTCGATGATCCACGCCGGGTGGGCGCGGCACATCAGCTCTTGGGACAAGATCATGTTCTCGGTGGTCACCGGGAACGGAGCGAGTTCTTCATCGATACGACGCGCGCGCAGGCCCGACTGCAGCGACATCGTCGCCCAACACACGGGCCCCGGAGTGTCGTCGGGGTGTTTGATGCGCTCCAAGGGCGACTCCAAGTTGGGTAGCCGACGCTTGGCATCGAACTTGGGAAAGCCCGAGGGAACGTTGAGGTGATCGCCCAGCTCCTTGGCGTACTTGGCGACGTCAAAGCCCGTGCCCTCGCGGTTTCGAACGTCGCAGACGTCGACAAACGAGTCGACGTCGATCTCGACCTCGGCGGTGCCCCCAAACGCGCGGTCCCAGGTCAGCGGCATGCGATCGAACGGCACGGGCTTGGTCGGGGTCGTGCTGTGCACGCCCGCGAGCCAGTATCGGTCGCCAATCACTGCAAGCTCGCGCTTGACGTCCCCCAGGCTCATCGAGACGAGCAGCTCCTCGACGGGGCGACGGCGAGGCGCGTACGCGGCCCCGAGCAGGATCACCTCAAAGGCGTGGTTCACGCGAACCATGTCGTCGCGTGGCAGTAGGCCCAGCTCCGCCTCTTCGTCCTTGGCCAGGACGGGCATCGGCTCCTGGTTGTCGATCGTGACCGAGCCGTCGTCTGCGACGCGATAGGTCGCCTTGGCGACGATCTGCCCGAGTCGCGTCGTGTCGGGTTCGGTCTTCTCGCCCAGGCTGAGGTCGGCTGGGAAGGGTGTTGGGTTTACAAACTCCATCCGAGCGCGGCGTGGAAAGTCTAGGAGAGCGCCCAACGCGACGCAACGAGTAACCGCTCCACTCGCAGCACACACCACTGGCGGGCCCTGGAGGTCCCCCTCGGGCAATCGCGCCGCGGCCACAAAAAAGCCGGGCTCGCCCAAAGGCGGCCCGGCTCTTGTGCGCTCGTTGGCCTAGGTGGCCGAAAGGAACGGCGCGATGACCACGGCGACGACCGTCATCACCTTGATCAGGATGTTGAGCGAGGGACCCGCGGTGTCCTTGAACGGGTCGCCGACCGTGTCGCCGATGACCGCAGCGTGGTGGCGATCGGAGCCCTTGCCCGTGTTGACCTTGGGGTCGAGGTCTTTCTTTTGGTCCTCGACCTGCTTCTTGGCGTTGTCCCAAGCACCGCCTGCGTTGGACATGAAAATCGCGAGCATGACGCCCGAGGAGAGCGTGCCGACAAGCAAGCCACCCAGTGCGTACGGAGACCAGAACCCGACGATGATCGGTGCGGCGAGTGCCAGCAGGCCTGGTGCCACCATCCGCTTGAGGGAAGCGTTGGTCGAGATCGCAACACACCGCTCAACGTCGGTGTCTTCGGCGGCGGCCATGACCGTCTCTTGCTCTTCGTCGGTCAGCTGCCGGTCTTCGTCTTCGGCCGCTTTGACCAGAGCCAGCGCGGGACGCAGGGTCTTGATCTCGCGGAACTGACGACGAACCTCGGTGATCATTTCCATTGCTGCGTCGCCGACGGCCTTCATCGCCATCGCCGAGAACAAGAACGGAAGCATCGCGCCAAGCAGCACGCCGATGAGCACGCGGGGGTCGGTCAGCAGCATGTTGCCGTCGGCCCCTGCGAACGCGATCTCGCGATACGCAGCGAACAGGGAGAGCGACGCGAGGGCCGCCGAGCCGATGGCGAAGCCCTTGCCGATGGCTGCCGTGGTGTTACCGACAGCATCAAGGTTGTCGGTGCGCTCGCGAACTTGCGGATCGAGACCGGCCATTTCGGCGATACCACCCGCGTTGTCGGAGATGGGGCCGTAGGCATCAACGGCGAGCTGGATGCCCGTCGTGGAGAGCATGCCGACTGCAGCGAGTGCAACGCCGTACAGGCCCGCGGCGTGGTCTGCAGCGAAGATTGCTCCACAGATGATGAGGATAGGAATCGCCGTGGAGCGGAACCCGACGCTGATGCCTGCGATGAGGTTGGTCGCCGGACCCGTCATCGATTGCTCGACGATACTGTTCACGGGCGGCTTGCCCTTGGAGCAGTAGTAGCCCGTGACCAGGCCGATCGCGACGCCAGCCGCGAGACCAGCCGCCATGGCCGTCATGAGGTTCATCGTGGTCGCCGTAACGATCGCTCCGCCGCCACCCGACGCAAGCCGAACCGCACCGCTGAGCCCGCCGTTGGCGGCTTTGCCCAAGAAGAACTCGATGATGAAGTACGAGGCGACCAGCATGACGGCCGCGGCGCCAAAGGAGCCACCGTCCAGAGCGATCTGCGGGTTGCCGCCCTCTTTCGTCTTGACGAAGTAGGTCGCGATCACGGAGATGACGACGCCGACCGCCGCCATGACGAGCGGCATGAGCACGAGCTCGATTTTCCCGCCAGCTGCCGTCGCGCCGAGAATCATCGCGCCGATGATGGATGCAACGTAGGACTCGAAAAGGTCCGCGCCCATGCCAGCGACGTCGCCGACGTTGTCACCAACGTTGTCTGCGATGGTTGCCGGGTTGAGCGGGTGGTCCTCAGGAATGCCCGCTTCGACCTTACCGACAAGGTCGGCGCCGACGTCAGCGGCCTTGGTGTAGATGCCGCCGCCAACGCGCGCGAACAGGGCGATGGACGAAGCGCCCATCGAGAAGCCCGCGAGCAGGTTGACGACCTTGACGAGGCCCGCTTCGCCGCCCGCTTCGAACGCGTTGAACTTGCCGACGTAGACGTAGAAGAGGATGCCGAGGCCGAGGAGCGCAAGCCCAACGACGCTCATCCCCATGACCGCGCCGCCGCGAAACGCGACGGTGAGTGCGGGGGAGAGTCCTTGGCGTGCGGCCGCTGCGGTACGAACGTTCGCCTGCGTGGCGACCTTCATTCCGAGGTAGCCCGCGGCGCCCGAGCAAGCGGCGCCCACGATGAACGACAACCCGATCAGCGGCGAGCCTTCGGCGTTCGTGGTGCTGAGCCCGACGAGTGCGGCGGCAGCGAGGAGCACAAACAGTCCGAGGACTTTGTACTCGGCGCTGAGAAAGGCCATCGCGCCCTTCGTAATCTGCGCCGCGATCGACTTCATTTGTTTGGTGCCAGCTTCTTGCTTGCCAACCCAACCGGCTGTCGTGAACGCGTAGAGCAGCGCCAGCACGCCGGCTGCTGGTGCGAGTAGCATCAAAATATTCGTGTCCATGGAACGTGCCTGGTGTGCGAGGCGGCTACATAGCAGACATGAACCCGGTTTGGCAGCCTCGCCCACGTGCGCCCACGGGCGCATCACGGGCGCCTAAACTCACGCTTTTTCGGAGCCTGATCCGTCCGGCGCCGAACCGTCCGGGTCGGGCTTGGCGGGCTTGGCGGGCTTCTTGGGCGGCTTGGGCTTGGCCGGAGTCTGGTTGATCGCGTTCATCGCGGCCGCAACGCCACGCTCTAGGACCGCACTGGCGGCAGTTTCAGCCCGATCGATCACATCGGGCAGCTCGGCGAGATCCGGGCCCGCGAAGTCCCCCAGCACCCATTTGGCCACGTCATTGCCTCGGGTTGGCCGACCGACCCCCACCCGTATCCGGGCAAAGTCCTTTGAGGGGAGCTGGGCAACGAGATCTCGGATGCCGTTGTGGCCCCCGTGGCCGCCGCCCTTCTTGATCGCCACCCGCCCGAACTCGAAGTCTATCTCGTCGTAGACGACGACAACCTGAGAGGCTGGCACACGGAAGAACTGCGCCGCAGCCAGCACGCTCTTGCCGCTGCGGTTCATGTACGTCCAGGGCTGCAGGACGATGCAGCGGCCAAACGAACCTTGGCCCACCGCGTAGCGCCCGTGAAACTTTTCGCGCCACGGGTCGCTGACGCCGGAGGGCCAGTGTCGGTCAAGCCATCGCTCAACGACCATAAAGCCGACGTTGTGCCGGTTGGCCGCGTATTCGCGCCCGGGGTTACCGAGCCCGACCAGGAGCCATGGAGCACGTTCCTCCATAGCTGAGCGCCCTCGCTACTTCTTGTCCTCGGCCTTGTCGTCGGCCTTGTCGTCAGCCTTGGCGTCGTCTTCGCTCTCGGCACGCTCGGCCTTGGGCAGCTCGACGAGCGCAAGCGGCTGTGAAGCGGTCGCAACCGCGGTCACGTTGGGGATCTGGAGATCGGAGACCCGGAACGTGTCGCCCGCGTTGAGCGGAGTGAGGTCGATGACCACGGCCGTGGGGATATCGGCCGGCTTGGCCGAAACCCGCATGGACTTGAGGAACGTGCGCAACCGACCGCCCGCAGCGACGCCAGCCGCACGGCCCTCGTAGCTCACGGGCACGGTGCGCGTGATCGGCTTGTCGACGTCGACCCGCATGAAGTCCACGTGCAGGAACTCGGATTTGAGCGGGTGACGCTGAATCTCGGTCATCATGCACGGCGTGGTGACGTCGTCCTTGCCCTCTTCGGACAAGGTCACGCTGAACAACGTGTTGCCCTGCAGCGAGGGGTCGGTCGCCTTGCGCAGCTCGTGCGGCGAGAACGATACGGAGACGTTGTCTTGGCCGCAGCCGTAGACGACGGCGGGCGCAAGGCCAGCGCGACGAAGCGTGCGAGCAGCGCCCTTGCCGGTGGCGTGGCGAACCTGGAGGGTGATGGAACCGTAGTCGGAGTCGGAGTCGGACATTATCTTCTTCTCTATTTGGCCTCGGATAGGTCCTTACGAGGGACGCCGCCGAGGGCCGGTTGGATTGTCAGGTCGATGAAAACAGCGAGGAGATCGAGTCTCCGTGATGGATGCGTTTGATCGCCTCGCCGAGCAGACTCCCGAGCGAGAGCACCTCGAGACGGTCGCAGCGATCGGCGCGATCTTGTTGCGGGATGGTGTCGGTGACGAGCACCTTTTTGAGCACCGAGTTGTTCAGGCGCTCGATGGCGGGCCCGGAGAACACGCCGTGCGTCGCCGCGGCGAACACCTCGGTCGCCCCGTGCTCCGCGACCGCGGCAGCCGCGTTGCACAGCGTGCCCGCGGTGTCGATCATGTCGTCGATGATGACTGCGCGCTTGTTCTTGACGTCGCCGATCAGGTGCAGAACCTGAGACACGTTGGGCTTGTCGCGGCGCTTGTCGATGATGGCGAGACCCGTGCCCAGCACCTTGCTGTACGCGCGTGCACGTTCGACACCGCCCGCATCGGGCGAAACGATGACGGTGCCCTCTCCCGTCAGGCCCATTCGCTCGAGCTTTTCGCGAAGCACGGGCGTCGCGAACAGGTGATCGAACGGAATGTTGAAAAAACCTTGGATCTGCCCCGCGTGCAGCTCGACCGAGAGCACTCGCGTGGCCCCCGCGGCCGTGATCAGGTCGGCGACGAGCTTGGAGGAGATCGGCGTGCGTGGCTTGACCTTGCGGTCTTGGCGCGCGTAGCCGAAATACGGGATAATCGCGACGATGCTGGCGGCGCTAGCCCGCTTTAGCGCGTCGATCATCACCAGCAACTCCATCAAGTTGCGGTTGGGCGGCGAGCACGTCGACTGCACGATAAAGCAATTGACGTTGCGCACGTTCTCGCCGATCTCGACGAAAATCTCCCCATCACTGAACCGATCGACACGAGCGTCGCCGACAGGGGTGCCAACGTACTGCGCGACGTCACGGGTGAGGTTCGCGTTTGAGTTACCGCCGAAGATGGTGAGCGTCTTGTTCAAGACAGTCTCCTGATGCGCAGCAAAGGGGTGACGGCGGCGAGCAAAGGGCCTCCAGACGTGTCGCTGGAGGTTGTAGTTGGGGCGGTAGGGATCGAACCTACGAATGTCGGTACCAAAAACCGATGGCTTACCACTTGCCGACGCCCCAGTGAGCCGTGATGACCGAGGACGCTCCCCGGCCATTTCGCGCGGTTTATAGGGCGCGGCCGGAAGGGTGTCAACGCGCTCGACGCGCCAATGGTGCACGGTCCGCCAGCCGTGGGATGATGCCCGACGTTCCGCGACCCCGATCGTCGGAGCGGATCCTCGGGATGTCGGAAACCGCGCACAAAGTCTGCTCCGTCTGCAACACGCGGGCGGCGCCCGACACTCTGTACTGCCAAAGCTGCGGCGCCGACCTGCGGGCCGTGGAGGCGACGGGCACCGACCCGTACTTGGGCATCGTCATCGCGGACAAGTACCGCGTCGAGACGCTGATCGGCGTCGGAGCGATGGGCCGCGTCTACATGGCGCGACAGACAACGCTCAACAAGCCGTTCGCCGTAAAGATCCTCGCACCGCATTTGATGAACGACGAGACGAGCGCGGCTCGTTTCGCGGCTGAGGCGCACAACTGCGCGAGCCTGAACCACCCCAACGTCGTCTCCGTGGTCGACTACGGCCGCACGGCCGACGGGGTGACGTTCATCGTGATGGAACACATAGAGGGCAAGTCCCTCGAAGACATCATCACCGAGCAGTTTCCGCTCCCGCTCGACCGCGTCTTGGACCTCACGCTGCAGATGCTGGCCGCGCTGAGCGAAGCGCACGGACTCGGCATCCTGCATCGCGACCTCAAGCCCGAGAACATTCTTGTGCAGTCTTTGCGCACGCACGGTGAGCTGGCGAAGGTTCTCGATTTCGGAATCGCCAAGCTCATGGAGACGCCAGGCATGGAGGCCAAGCCCGGGCTTACCTCGCAGGGCATGGTCTGCGGCACGCCCGAGTACATGTCTCCGGAGCAAGCGCGCGGACGCACGTTGGACGAACGCTCCGACCTCTACTCCGTGGGGGTGATGCTGTACCAGATGCTCACCGGCCGGCCTCCATTCGAGAGCGCGTCGGCGGTCGAGATCCTGCACATGCATCTGCACGACACGCCCGTGCCTCCCAGCGAGGTGCTCGGCGCTGCCCCAGGTCCGCTCGAGGCGGTCTGTCTGCGGGCGATGTCGAAGAACCCGGACGACCGCCAAACCAACGCGATCCAGTTTCGCGAGGAGTTGATCGCCGCGTCGAGCGTCCGCCAAGCCCCGACCACTGACATGGTCGAGTGCGGCGAGTGCGGCGGCTCGATGCGCGCTCAACATCGCTTTTGCCCGACCTGCGGTGCGGCAGCGCCACCTCCTGCCGCTGCGGCCACGCAGAGCGGCGTGGCACGACGAACCTCAACGGGGTCTGGTCTGCATGTGCCGATATCCGCGGGACAGCCGACGGCGGAGTTGGTGGTGCGAAGCTTCCCGCTTCCGTTCGTGGGTCGTGACGACGTCTTCGAGCGCGCCAAGACCCTCCTGACGCGTCCGCAACCCGCGCTGCGGGTCCGCGTCATCTCGGGGCCGCAAGGCATCGGCAAAACACGACTCGCCGACGAGATCGCAGCGGAGGCCGAGAACAGCGGCTGGCGCGTCTTCTATGTCGCGTCCGACCCGAGCGGCGCCCGCGTGCCGATGTGGCCGATCCGAACGATCGTTGCCCAGATCCTCGACCTGAACCCGGAAACCGTGACCACGCGCGACTTGGGTCGAGTCGCCAACCTCAGTGGGCTTGGCTTCGAAGAGCTTCCCGGCCTTGCCGAGCTGTTCGGGCTGGTCGGCCCCGCTCACAAGCTCGAGTACGCGGTCCGTCGGCGGGAGTGCTTTGCGAGCGCAGTCCAGGCCATCCTCTCTGGCGGGCGCGGACAGCCTCTGTTGCTCGTGTTCGATGACGTCGATGGGTTTGACGGTGCGTCGCGCGAAGTGCTGCGAAGGCTCGCGCGCGCGAGCAGCAGCGCCCCGATCGTGACGTTGGTCGTGACGACCGAAGCCAAAGCCGATTGGATCGCGGGCGGGGTGGATCTCCTCGCCCCGCTGGACGCCGAGGCTATCGGAAGCGTTGGCGAAATCGTCACCAGCGACATCGACAAGCGCCAATCGAAGATTTTCGAGCGTTTGTCCGCCTCGGCCCCGATGACGCCGTTACGGCTCGAGGCACAGCTTCGGCTCATGGCCACGGACAACCAGCCGCCGTCCGACGCGTCCGACAGAGAACTCGTCATGAGCCGTATCGACCGGCTCTCGGTGCCCCAAAAGCGTGCGCTCCAGGTCGCATCGATCCTCGGCGCGCGGGTGCCGGAGAGCGATTTGATGGCGATGCTCCCGCTCGACGAGGAGGCCGTCGCACCCGCCGACATCGGCGACGCTCTCAGCAAGCTGCACGCGGCGGGATTCTTGTTGGCGCTTGGGCACGGCGAACGCGCGTTCTCGCACCGCATCGTCCAAGAGGTCGCGTACGCGTCGATCGAGGCCCCTCGCCTGCAGCGGCTTCACGCGCTGGCGGCTGAGCTCTCGGTGTTTGCGAAGCGCTCGGTGGTCGCGCGGAGCGTCCATCTCGTGCGGTCGGGAGACTCCGCAGCGGTCAAGTCGCTGGCCGACGCGGCGAGCGTCGCCGAGTCGGGGTTCGACGACACCGCCGCGGCTGACTTTTTGGCGGCTGCAATGCGGCTGGCTGCGCATGTGCCCGGACAAGCCCTCGACCTGCCCACGCGGGCCGACCTCGCGATTCGAGCGAGCAACGTCATGCGCTCGCCGCGGGCGGCCGGAAAAGCGATCGAGCTCCTCGACACCGAACTGGCCCACAACCACGCTCCCGGAGACGAGGCCGCACTCTTGTTTGCCCGGGGCACGCAGCAAGCTCGTATCGCGCTGCTCCAAGACGCCGTCGACACGCTCAAGCGTTCACTGGGCTCGGCCATCGCCGCGGGCGACCAGGCGATGATGCTCAAGGTCTACTCGGAGCTGGGACGGGTGCATACGCGCCTCAACGAGCTTCAGCAGGCGACCACCGAGATGCGCGAGGGGCTCGACATGTGCACGCTGGGTGAAGGGCCGCGCGCGAACACCGAGCTGGGTCTGTGGCGCTACCTGCTGCGAATCGCCGAGACCTATCGTAGCGCCAACCGGCTACACAAGGCGCGCACCTGGTGCGAACACGCGCTCTTCCAGGCAGAACGCTCCGAAGACCGCCTGGGCTTGCTGCGCACGCACGCACAAATGGCGTGGATCGTGCGCGACCTCCAGCAACTTGCGCTGGCCGAGCAGCACTTGGCGCGCGCGCTGGACGAGGCTCGGCACTTTGGCGACCGGTTGACCACGGCGGAGTTGCTGATCGAGCGAGCCCGAGGCCGGGCCGCCCGAGGCCGACTCACCGAGGCGCGGCGCTGCTGTGAGGAGGCACTACGACTCGCTCGCGGCATCCACTGGGCGGCGGGCATCCAGCACGCTGAGCGCGCCATCGCAATGCTGACGCAGGACTCGCCCATGCCAAACTCGTCGGGCCCAGCGGAACAATCGGGGAGCTTCCCCCGACCTCGCGATCTGGTGTAGGGCGCATCGTGTGTCCGCGGCCGCGCTTGCTGCCGCGTGACGTGCGCTGTTACCGTCACCACGCGTCTGAGAGACCATCCTATGTTTGAGCACCCCTGGATGCGCCCAATCTACGGCACCGCCCTTGCCGCTGCCCTTTGCGCCGCGCCACCTCATGCCAATGCGGATGGCCGGTCCAAAGCCACCCAAGCTGCTGCCGCCACCCAAGCCGCGCAGATGTCGGTCGTCGACGAAGGCGAGAAGGTCGGCAACCTGCTTGGCGTGGAGATGAAGGTGAAGCACTTCACGCTCAGCAACGGGCTGCGCGTGTACGTGCACGAAGACCACTCCACCCCGATGTTCGCGTACCACATGGCTTTTCATGTTGGATCTCGCGACGAGGAGACGGGCAAGTCCGGGTTCGCGCACTTCTTTGAGCACATGATGTTCAAGGGCAGCCAAAACGTGCCCGACGGCGGACACATGAAGTACGTGCTGGGCGCGGGAGGCCGTGTCAACGCGTTCACTCGGGCGGACACGACCGAGTACTTCGACATCGTCCCTGCGAACTACCTCGATCGAATTCTCTACCTCGAGTCCGACCGGCTCAAGTCGTTGGCGGTGACGCCAGTCAACTTCGAAAACCAGCGTAAAGCTGTGCTCAAGGAGATGGGCGAGAAGGTCGACAACCAGCCCTACGCACGAGCGCTCAAGGAGTTCATCGCCGAGATCTGGATCGGGACGGGCTACGGCCATCTCACGATCGGCAGCAAAGCCGATCTGATGGCCGCCAGCACGGAAGACGTCAAGGCGTTCTTCGACAAGCACTACGTCCCCAACAACGGGGTCATCGCGATCGTCGGCGACGTCGAGTACGAAGAGGTCAAGACCAAGGTCCAGGACTACTTCGGCGACATTCCGAAAGGGCCCGCACGCAAGCCACGCCCCGCGATCGACCATGAGCAGGGCGACACACTCGAGCGCACCGTCGAAGACAAGCTCGCGCGTCAACCACTGTTCTTGATCGGCTGGAAGACCACACCGCGGGACCACGCCGACCGACACGCGATCGAGATCCTCATGAACGTCCTGCTTCGCGGGGACTCCTCGCGGATCACGCGGCTGCTCAAAGACGAGAAGCGACTGGTTGTCGCCTCGATCCCCATCCCCGCGTCCGAAAGCGGCGGAAACGACGCTGGAGCCGCGCTGGGCGCATTTGTGCCCGCGCGAGGCAAGACCATCGCGGAGATCAAGAGCGTGGTCATGGACGAGGTCAAGCGTGTCCGCACCAAGGGGATCACGCCCAAGGAGCTGCAAAAGGCGATCAACCAGCTCACGGTCGACACGGTGAGCGGGCTGTCCACCAATGCTGGTCGCGCCGCGCGGATCGCCGATGGCGTCGTCTTTCACGATGACCCCACGTTCGAGTTCTCGGACCTCGAGCGCTACCGCAAGGTCACCATCGCTGACATCAAGCGCGTGGCAAACACGTACCTCACCGAGCACTGGCTTGTGCTCGACATCCAGCCGCCCACGAAGTGAAGACTGCCATGCCCTCGAAGGTTTTTCCGTTGCTTCGCCGCGCCGCGCTCTGTAGCGCCGCGCTCGGCATGCTCAGCGCCGTCTCGTGCAAGCCCGTCGAGCCGCCAAAGCCGCCCGATCCGCCCCCGCTTGCCGTCACCGAGGAGGCGCCCGTCGACCCGGTCACTGCAGGCAGGGTCTATCCGGAGCCTCCCGCCCCGACCGAGCCGCGCCCCGTCAACTTCCCCAAGATCGAGACGTTCGAGGCGTCGAACGGGATCCGCGTGTTCGTGGTCGAGAACCACGAGGTGCCGACCGTGTCGACGCAGCTGGTCGTCCGCGCGGGTACGCAGGACTCCGAGTTCCTCGCTCGGTTTGCGGCCGAGATGCTCAGCGAGGGCACCGCCGCACGAAGCAAGGCCAAGATCGACGAAGCGATCGAGTTTGTCGGGGGCACGCTCGGCGCCGCGCCCGGCCGCCACACCACGACCGTGTTCACGCACTCGCTGCACCGCGACCTCAAGCTCGCACTGGTGCTCATGGCCGATCAGGTCATGAAGGCGACATTCCCCGCGGAGTCGCTGTCCAAGCTCAAGCAGCTCGCGCGCGCCGAGGTGCGCATGGCTGGCTCAGACGCGGGCACGCTCGCCGACCGCTTGTTCAACCACGTCGCGTATCCCGACGGGCACCCCTACGGGCGGCTCCTTCCCACCGAGGAAGAGATCGAGGCCGTCACCGTCGCCGAGGTCCGCAAGTTCTACTCGACGTTCTATCGCCCCAACAACGCGTTCCTGATCTTCTCGGGCGATGTGACCGCGACCGAGGCAAAGCCAATCGTCGAGCGAACGTTTGCCCGCTGGGCGCGGGTTGCCGACTCCAAGCTTCCCACCAACCCGCTCAACAAGTTCCGGCAGTACACAGTTCCCGCTGAGCTTGTGGTGCACGTGGTCGACCGGCCCGGCTCCGACCATGTCGAGATCCGCATGGGCACGGTCGCCCTGGCGCGCAACCATGAGGATTGGGTCGCACTGCAGGTCGCAAACAGCATCCTCGGCGACGACGCGGGCGGGCGCTTGTTTCAAGACCTTCGCGAAGACCAAGGCCTGGCCTATGGCGTGTACTCCCGCGTCTCGAAGGGTCAAGCCCCGGGCACGTTCAGTGTCACGACGAGCACCAAGGCGGAGTCGATCGGGCCGATGCTCGCGGGCATCTTTGGCCACGTTCAACGGCTGCGCACCGAAGAGCCCACGGCCGAGGAGTTTGACGCCACCGTGCAAAAGATGGTCGGGCAGTTTCCGCTCGAGGTCGAAACGGCAGGCGACATCGTCAACAAGGTGCAAGAGAGCCTCGTCTACGGCCTCTCCAACGACTACTGGTCCAACTACCGCGATGAGATTCGGGCCGTGAAGCGCTCCGACGTCCAACGCGTGGCGCAACGCTATATGCACGCGATCCCACACGTCGTCATCGTGGGCGACGCCGCGGACATCAAGGCTCAGGTCTCGACCGTGCTCAAGAGCGCGATCATCAAGGTCTACGACACCAGCCTTCAACTCAAGTAGCGAGGGGAAACCACCCAGCGACAGGTGCGGCTAGCTTGGCGCAGCTCGGCCGTGCCTGCCGGCCGAGTGCCCGGCGTTGAACACAGCGCACATGCGTCGCTCCCTCGCCGTCCGTCAATGTGACCACGACCGTGTTCGGATGCGGCCCGCCGCCGGCCGCGTCGGAGCGCGACTGGGCCCGCTCAGCCACGGCCACAAGCATTGCGCCCCCGGGTGTTTCGGCACTTGCACGCCAGTGAACCTCGGCCGCCTGGGCTGCGGCCGAGAGACACGTCCGGCCGCGGAGAGCACGGTCTGGTGCGAAGACGGCTCCGTCGCGAAGGGAGCGGACCAGCGGCTCGAGATCATCCAGCCCCAACCGGCCGTAGCAGATGCCCTCAGGGAGGCACAGCAGCGTGGGCGCAAATCGATGCCCGCCGAGATGGGTCGTCTGCCAGCACTCGATGCCGTCGTAACCCGCCAGCTCGTTGTAGATGGGCAAGCCCCACTTTGCGCAGCATTGGTCCCGCTTGCCGTTTGTGCACACCAATACGACAGGCTTGGTGACAGGCTCGGCCCCGTCGAACGCTTCCCCACATCGCAACGCCGTGACCAAGCCCCCGACGTCGAGCTCGACGGCGGCTTCGTGCGTCGGCAGACGCAGACGCACCACACCCGGGCTCGACAACCCAGAGACGCCGACCAGAAGCGTGACGGAGCCCGGTTGCGCCACCGTGGGACCGCCACGGATCAGCTGTACACGTGCTCCAGGGATCTCCTTCGGCCACTGCTCCAACCGATCGACGACGGCTTGCGGCAACCCGGACTCGGTCACCGCTTTGGCGCCCCATGCATGATCGTACTCGAGCGCGAGCCACACATCGGTGTTCGCGACTGCAGACCCAGCGATGGGCTCCCCGACATCGAGCGATTCAGAACGACAAAACGCGTCCACGGCGGGTACGCTATCCCTTCACCCACCGCCTGTCTCGCGGCGTCCAGGACGCACAGGACCCCACCGCCGCGAGTTCGCCCCCACACGGGCGACCTGCGGTATACAGCCACCAATGTGCGGAATCGTCGGGTACACCGGGCACCGTGATGCGGCGCCGATCCTGCTCGCGGGGCTTCGGCGCCTCGAGTACCGCGGCTACGATTCGGCCGGCGTCGCCGTACGCGACGGCGGCAAGACCGAGATCGTACGCTGCGAGGGCAAGCTCCAGAATCTCGCCGACGCGCTGAGTGGCTCGCCGCTGGCAGGCAACCTCGGGATCGGCCATACCCGCTGGGCCACCCACGGCGCTCCATCCGAGAAAAACGCCCACCCGCACCGCGAGGGCAAGGTCAGCGTGATCCACAACGGGATCATCGAGAACCACCTCGATCTCCGCGCGCGGCTCGAGCAGTCCGGGCGAACCTTCAAGAGCGACACCGACACCGAGATCATCGCGCATCTCGTCGCGGCCGAGCACGCCAACAACCCCACCGACCTGCGTGCTGTCGTGTCCGCCGTGCTCAAGGATGTTCGTGGCACCTGGGCGCTGTGCGTCCTGCACGACGACCACCCCGACGAAATCGTGGCCGCGCGTCAGCACGCCCCGCTGCTGATCGGAATCGGCGAAGAGGACTCGGCCGGCCGCGAGAACTTCATCGCCTCGGACGTCTCGGCGATGCTCGACTACACCCGCACCGTGATCGACCTCGATGACGGCGACACGGCGGTGGTGACCCCTCGGACCGTCGCGGTGTTCGATGCGGACGGCAAAGCCGTCGACCGTGGAACGCGTCACGTCGATTGGAGCCCGCTGGCGGCGGAGCGCAAGGGCTACCGCCACTTCATGCTCAAGGAGATCCACGAGCAGCCGCAGGTCATCAGCGACACGCTCTCGGGGCGCCTCGAGCTCGAGCGGGCCGACGTCAACCTCGACGGCCTCGACATCGACATCAACAAGTACAACCGGATCACGATCGTCGCTTGCGGCACGTCGTGGCACGCCGGGCTCGCCGCCAAGTACATGATCGAGCGGCTCGCCCGCATCCCGGTCGAAGTCGATATGGCGAGCGAGTTCCGCTACCGGAACCCCATCGTCCGCGACACCGACCTGGTCATCGCGATCACGCAGTCGGGCGAAACGGCCGATACCCTTGCTGCGCTCCGCGAGGCCAAGCGCCTGGGTGCGCGCACGCTGGCCATCTGCAACGTCGTGGGGTCGTCGATCGTTCGCGCGGCCGACGAGGCCATCTACACCCACGCCGGTCCCGAGATCAGCGTCGCGTCCACCAAGGCGTTCACGACGCAGCTCACCGTCGTCTCGCTTCTGGCCATCTACCTCGGCAAGCGCACGGGCAATCTCAGCGACGAGCGGATCCGAGAGCTGCTGGAAGGGATCAGTGCGATCCCCCGCGTGCTCGAAGGCGTCCTGCTGCAGACGGCATCGATGAAGACGATCGCGCGACGCTACATGCACGCGCGCGACTACCTTTACCTCGGCCGCGGGCTGGGCTTTCCCGTTGCCCTCGAGGGCGCACTCAAGCTCAAGGAAATCTCATACGTGCACGCCGAGGGCTACGCCAGCGGCGAGATGAAGCATGGCCCGATAGCCCTGGTCGACGAAAACGTACCGATCGTTGGCATCGCGTTGGCTGGGCCCGGCTACGAAAAGGCGATCGGTAACCTCGAGGAGTCGCGTGCCCGTGGCGGCAAGATCATCGCGCTCGCGACCGCAGGCGACAATCGCATCGCAGACGTTGCCGACGACGTGATCCTGCTACCCGACGTCGACGAGCTGTTTCAGCCCATCGTCGCCACGATCCCGCTTCAGCTGCTCGCCTACCACGTTGCCGTGCTCAAGGGCACCGACGTGGACCAGCCGCGCAACCTCGCCAAGTCCGTCACGGTGGAGTAGATCCCGAGCGATGTCGATTCTGTACGAAGCGTGTGTTCCTCAGATGGCCAAGATGCTGCGTCAGCTGGACGTTTGGCTGGCCGAGGCGATTGACTACGCCGCATCACGCGACTTCGATCCCGAGCGCTTCGTTTCAGAGCGCCTGCACCCCGACATGTTCGCACTGACGGGGCAGATTCAGTCCGCGTGCGACACCGCGAAGTTCGCGGGAGCACGCCTGACGGGGACCGAGGCCGCAAGTGACCCGGACGACGAGACGACCCTCGCGCAGCTGCGGGTACGCATCCAAAAGACGATCGACGGGCTCGAAGCACTCGATGCCTCGCAGTTCGAGGGGGCGGAGACCCGCGAGTTTCGTTTTGCCGCCGTCCCCGAGGGCAAGGCGACCCGCGGACTGCCCTATTTCATCGAGTTTGCGCAGCCGAACTTCTACTTTCACCTCACGATGGCCTACGCGTTGCTGCGCCAGGGCGGGGTCAAGCTGGGCAAGCGCATCTACATCGGGAGCCTCCCGCTCCACGATTTGGCTGGCTAGCAGCCGTACGGCGCTCAGAAGATGTCGATGTCGCCGTGGGTTGCGGGGTCGGATGTCGACGAGTAGCCGCCAGCCTCGGGCTGGCCAAGCACGCCACCGACGTTGCCGCCCCAGCACCGCACGCCGGCCGACTTGGTCACGGCGCAACTCGTCTCGGCGCCGATCTCCAGCGCAGTCGCGCCCACCCCGAGCGCGACCGCGCGCCCGGGTTGTGCCCGAGACTCGTAGTCCTCGTAGCCGAGATACTGCCCGGTACCCCAGCAGTGCACCGACCCTGCGGCCGTGATGGCGCACGCGTGTGACTTGCCAACCTCGACGCCGATGGCTTCGCCGTCAAAGAGCACCACGCCCTCCTCCGCGGGCGTCTTGCGATCGCCAACATCCTCGGTGCCGCCGTTGCCGAGCTGACCGCTGGAGTTGGAGCCCCAGCATCGCGCGCTACCGTCCGACAGTGCCGCGCACGTGGTGTGCCATCCAGCGTCGATGTCGACGGCCGTTCCGCCCAGGTCGATGGTGGGAATCGAAGAGGGGACCTCATCGTCGCCGATGGCATCGGGCTGCCCCGTCCCTAGCTGCCCAGACTCGTTGGCCCCCCAGCAAGTGACCTCACCGGACTCCAATCGAGCGCATGTGTGCGAGTTGCCTGCGGTGATCTCTGCGGCCGGGCCTTGCAGCGAAACCAACCCGAGGGATCCTGCGGTATCGCCATCCATCGAGGACATCGAGTCGCCATAGCCGAGCGCGCTGGCGCCCTGCCCCCAGCACGTGACGTCGCCGCCCGAAAGCAGTGCGCAGGTATGGGTGTCGCCCGCGGCAAGCCCGATGACACCCGCCAGACCGACGTCGCCCGCACTTGCAGGCGTCTCGTCGTCGCCCACGTTGTCGTTGTGATCGTAGCCAAGCTGGCGGCCATTGTTGTAGCCCCAACAAGCAACGCGACCTGAGTCGAGCAGGGCGCAGGTGTGATCGCTGCCCGCCACCAGCTCGACGACGCCCGAGGCTACCTCGACGTCGTCCCAATCCGAGGGCGCCTCGTCGTCGCCGATGTTCTCATCGTAGCCAGGCTGACCGAGCCGTCCGTAGTCGGACGCACCCCAGCACTTCACCGCCCCGCTCAGCGACACCGCGCACACGTGGTACTCGCCCATTGCGATGTCGAGGACGGCTTGCGGCCCCAGCTCGCACTGCGCGGTGCAGGAATCGGCGTCTTCTCCGTTGGCGTCGTCGCACTGCTCTCCCGCACCGAGGAACCCATCGCCGCAGACGTTGACCAGGCACTCCGAAGTGCAGTCGTCCGTCCCGTCGCACTCTTCCCCCTCGTCCACGACGTCGTTGCCGCAGCTGGCCGAGACATCGCCGCCCGCACTTTCGACCACGACGCCGCCGTCATTTGCGCCACAACCGAGTGTGGCGACCAGGGCAGCAGCAAGAACCGATTGGGCCGCGAGCCGACGCTTCATCCCGCCAGTGTCCGCGGCTTGGGGGGGCGGTGGCAATGGGCTCAATGGAGTCAATTCCGACGTCGTCGCGACCCTACGCACGTTTTGACACGAGGGACGACCGCACCAAACCGGGCCTGTGCCCGTCGCGCTACCATGCCGCCGCCGTGTGGGAGTGGTACCTCCAAAAGGACGGAAAGGTCCGCCGGCTGTCCGAAGTCCAGCTTCGTAAGCTCCTGCAAAAGGGCAGGGCCAGCGGGATCGAGCTCGTTCGTCGCGCCGACCAGACCCAGTGGTATCCGCTGCACGACAGCCCGATGTACGCGGAGGAGGTCGCGTTTGAGGGGTCGCCACAGGAGCACGCGCGCTGGAAGGTGACGCGCGGCTTTGCGATCCACTTCATGAGCTACGCGGCGGTCAGCGTGATCACGGGCTTTGCAGCCCCCGTCGTTTTGTTTTGGGGGATCGGAATCGCACTGCACGGTGCCAAGGCGTTCCCCTCGGCCAAGGCCCTGTACGACGCGGGCAAGCTGCCGTATCTCAAGCCGCCGCACCTCCAAGGTGCGCTGCCGCCCGCACCCGGCCAGCCGCAGCACATCCCGCGAGCCGCGACCGCGCCGCAGCCGGTGGTGCCCGGTCCCGCGGTGGGTGGCGTCCCCGTATCTCCGGGCGTGCCTGCACTCGGTCCCGCAAGCCCCCCAACGGCGCCCCAGGGGCCGACCCCGCAACCGGGCACGGGGGGTGCGCTCGGCTACGACCCCACGATCGGCGTCACTGGCGGTAGCGCTCCGCGAAACGTCCAGGATCGCCAGCTACACGCGTCGGTGCGGGAGCGCCTGTTTGGCGAGCAAGGCCAGGCGCCCGTGCAGATCGGTCGCTACCGGCTCGAGCAACAGATCGGCGCGGGTGGCATGGGCATCGTGTATCGGGCCCACGACGAATCGCTGGATCGCACCGTTGCGCTCAAGCTCCTTCGAGCAGAGATCGACACCGACGCGGGGACGGAGCGCCTGCAGCGTGAAGCCCGGAGCATGGCGAAGGTCAGCCATCCCAACGTGGTCACCGTCTTCGACGTTGGCGTGTTCGAGGGTGCTGTCTTCGTGGCGATGGAGTTCGTACAAGGTCACACCCTGCGCGCGTGGCTGGACCAAGCCCCGGCCGTGGGCGACGTCGTCGCCGTGCTCTCTCAAGCCGGCCAGGGCCTCGCCGCCGCGCACGACGGCGGACTCGTGCACCGTGACTTCAAGCCAGAGAACGCCATCGTGGGCGACGACGGTCGTGTGCGCGTGCTGGACTTTGGCCTCGCCAAGACCATCGACGACACCGCGACGCAGGACGCGCTGACCCGCACGGGCACCGTGCTTGGCACCCCGCGCTACATGACGCCCGAGCAGTTTCGGGGCGAGCCCGCCGACGCGCTCAGCGATCAGTTTTCGTTCGCCGTCGTGGTGTACGAAGCGCTGTACGGCTTCCATCCCTACCAGCCACCCGATGACATGCCGCTGCCCCGGTCGGTGCTCAAGGGTCGGCTCCGCGCGACGCCTGCCCGGGCCAACGTGCCCACCGCGCTGCGCGACGCGATCCTCAAGGGCGCCGCCCATGACCCCGACGAACGCCACGCCTCGATCCAAGCGATGCTCGACGCCTTTGGGCCCGTGCCTGCGACGTCCGACGATCTGGGCACGCTCGCCTCGGCCATTCGACGGCTGCTGACGCGTCGGCCCGGCACCCAGGCGGTCACGATGTTGGCAGCGTTGGACAGCATCGAGACGGTGCTCGCCGAGCTCAACGCCAAGGTGGCCTCGCTCGAGTCTCAGACCAACGGTGGCATTGCGCAGCGGCTAGAGCGCGAGCTGGCCACCGCCAAAGAAGCACTGGAGACGGCCGAACAGGACGCCGACCGCACACTGCTGCATCAGCAGATCTCCGCGCTGGAGCAGCGGCAGTCAGGACTCGAGCGCGCCGAGGAGCTGACCCGCCGGCTCCGCATGCGGCGCGGCGTCGCCGAGACCCAGCTGCGGCAGCTGCACCTCGACCTCGTTCGGGCCGAAGCCGACGACGCCGCCCTGCCCGACCTCACAGGCCCCTTGCAGGAGCTGCGCTTTGAGGTCGATGCCGCGCAAGAGGTCGAGGCACTGCTCGCATCGCGCGAGTAGCTAAAGGGCGATCGAGGGGTGCGTGCTGACGAGGCTCGCACGCGCGTCGTGATGCTCGAAGCAACGCATGAGGTTGGGATGCTGCTCGATGGGGTACGCGTCACGGAATCGCATCCAGCCCATCATCGTGCACAGCGCCAGCTCGGCCAGCCCAAACTGGCGCGCGGGGCCCAGCCAGACATCATCGACACGCCCGTCCAGCCAAGTCATCGCGGCGCGGCTGCGCTCGCCTTGCTTGGTCAGGTAGCTCGAGTCTGCGGGAGTCACGGAGTCACGGCCGAGGTACAGCACGTTGATCAGCGCATCGAGTACGCCATCGATCGCCGTGATCGTGTTGTGGGTGTGCGGGTCGTCGGGCGCGACGATCCGCAGCGTGCCATCGCTGCCGTAGCGCTCAATGAGGTGGTTCACGATCACCCGCGAATCAAAGATGACGGTGTCGTCGATTTCCACCGCGGGGATCTTCCACAGCGGGTTGACGGCACGCATGCGTGCTTGACCTTCGCCCGACACGACATCCACAAATCCAAACGGCTGCCCCAGCTCCAAGAGCGCCACCCGAACCCGTCGGACGTAGGGAGACGTGACCGTGCCGTACACGGTGATGGACGGAGCTGTGGACGAAGGCATCGACGCGCAGCCTAGCCTACGCGCGACGTGCTAGCCGCGACGCTCAAAATAGCGACCAGGAGTGGTGCCGAGCGCATCCTTGAACATCGCAACAAAGGCACTCGGGCTGGCGTAGCCAACGACCGCCGCAACCTCGCTGACCGACCGCCCACTGGCGAGCTCGGCGAGGCCGCGAAGCAGTCGCGCCTGCTGCCGCCAACGGCCAAACGTCATCCCGGTTTGGTCGACGAAGATCCGCTCGAGCGTTCGCTTGCTCGCGCCCACGCTGCTCGCCACCGCGACCAGAGAGCGTGCATCGCCTGGATCCGCTTCGATGGCGGTCGCCGCTTTCGACGCGCGGTCGTCCCGCGGCCACGGCAGCGCGAGCGGCTCCTGATCGACGTGCGCAAGACGATCCAAGACGACGCCGATCAGGCGACGGTGATCGGCCCGCGTCTCGTCGATGCTCGGGTGCTCGGCGACAAATGCGATGAGCTCGCGGAGCAGCGGCGAGACTTGAACGACGCAGCACCGCCGCGGGAGCGCGCGCACCCGACCCGGCCCGAAGTACAGCGAGCGCAACGCTACGGCGCCGCGCATCGAGATCTTGTGCTCGACGCGAGCGGGCACCCACAACGCGCGATGGCTCGGTACAACCCAGCGCCCCTGCTCCGTCTGCACCGTGATAGTGCCCGCCGCGGCAAAGACCAGCTGATCCCACGTGTGGGCGTGACCGCGGATCGTCCCGCCGTAGGGGTAGTTCATCATCGAGGTCCGAACCCCCTTCGGCCGAGCTTGTCGCATTTGCGATATAGACTGCCACTTTGTCGCATTTCAGACAAAGCGCGGTCGCGGTACTCCATCCACATGCCGAACTTCGTGTGCCACTTCACCGTTGAAGCCGACGACATCGAGCGCGCCCAGACATTCTACCGCGACGTCTTTGGCTGGCGGTTCGAGGCGTGGGGGCCCCCCGACTTCTTCTTGGCGTTCACGCCCGACGCGCCCGGCATGGGTCTCACCGAGGGTGCGCTGACCAAGCGACGGGGCCCGGCCGCAGAAGGCAGCGGGCTCCGCGGTTACCGCTGCACGATAAGCGTGCAAGACGTCCAAGCAATGCTCGACAAAGTCATCGAGCACGGCGGGACGAAGGCGAGCGACATCATCGAAATCCCGGGCGTCGGAACCTTGTGCGAGGTCGCGGACACCGAGGGGAACTTTGTCTGCCTCATGCAGTACAGCGCCACCGACCCACGTTCCTGCGAATACGTCAGCAAATAGGGCCGACCGGCGGCGGGCTCCGATGAGGTGAGCTATAGTCGCCGCGGAGACGCGAATGGGGCTGTTTGGACGCAAAAACAACACTGAGGATCCGCCCGCACCGGAACCAGAGCCGGCCCCGAAGCGACAGGCAGCACCCGCCCCGGCGGCCAAGCCCGCGCCGGAGCCAGCCCCGGCCCCATCGGCTTCCGCGTCAGTGAAGGTAGCAGTGAAACCCGCCGAGCCAGCCAAGCCCACATACGGCATCCAAAACGCCATCGAACTCATGCGACAGCTCCCCGACGGCAACGTCGCCCTGGTCGTCGAGGTCGTCAAAAAGACGCTCGAGTCGCTCGAGGTCGATATCAAGTCGATCATCGGCGACGCCGAGCACCGCCACAATCGCATCGACAACCGTGTCGACAGCCTCGAGGGCGAGATCGAGGAGTTCGAAGAGGAGATCGCGGCGCGCAAGCAAGAGATCGGCGCGCTGAAGGCTGACCGCGAGGAGACCCTCATGGTGAAGGGCCGCCTCGAGTTGGCGCTGGCCCCCTCGGGCTCGACCTCCGCAGCTGCGGCTTCCGTGCCCGCGCCTGGCACATCGTCGGTTCCCGCTCCGGGCACGACCGCGCCCAAAGCCAGCGACTCGACGGCAGGGGCCGCACTCGGTGCACCCAAGGCGCCCGCTTCGCCCGCGGCGTCGTGGGGCAGCCAGCGCGCGGCCGCTGCCGCTGCGCAAAACAAGCCCAGCTGACCAGCGGTTCGCGCCGTGGCTCAGCTCGATCCGCTCGCACTCGCGGCCCCGATCTTCATCGGAGCCGTGCTCGCGGAGCGTTGGCTCGCACGTAGACGCGGCCACACCGACGCATACCACTTCGGCACCGCCGTCTCGGACATCGCCTGCGGCACCACGTATCAGGCCCTCGAGCTGGTCCTGCGCATCGCCGTGGTGGGAGCCTACGCGGCCTGCTACGAGCACGCACGCCTGGTTCAGTGGGATTCGGCAAGCCCGTGGCCCTGGGTGGTCGGATTCTTGGGGATCGACCTGGCCTACTACGCGTGGCACCGCGTCAGCCACGTCGTCAACGCACTTTGGGCCGTGCACGGGGTGCACCACCAAAGCGAGGACTACAACCTCGCGGTCGCGCTGCGGCAGCCACTGTTGGAGCCGCTGACCTGGCTTCCGTTTTTCTGCGTTTTCGCGGTGCTGGGCATCCCCGTTGAGATCGCGTTGATCTCGTTTGCCGCCAACATGTTCTACCAGTTCTGGTTGCACACCGAGCTGGTGCAGCGTCTGCCCGCACCGCTGGAGTGGATCCTCAACACGCCGTCGCATCATCGGGCGCACCACGGCATCGAGCCGGAATACCTCGACAAGAACTACGCGGGCGTCCTCATCATCTGGGACCGCCTGTTCGGAACGTTCGAGCTCGAGCGCCGCACGCCAACGTACGGCACCACGACCCCGCTCCGCGCATTCAACCCACTGTGGGGGAACATCGAGCACTGGTACCGCATGGCCCAGCTGGCCGCCGCGGCACAAACGTGGCGCGACCGGTTGCATACGCTTGTCGCCCACCCCGCGTGGCTTCCCAACGGCGTCGCGAAACCGGCAACGGGCGCCCGTCCGGCGAAGTACCGCCCGTCGGTCGGCGCACGCGATCAGCGTTGGGCGATGGTGTGGCTTGCTGCGGTTGCCGTGGGCTCGAGTGCCGTCATGGCAGTCGAGGCCAGCCTGGGCGTCGCCCAGCTTACGCTCGCATTCTCGGTGATCATGACGGCCTTCGTCTCGATCACCGCCGTGCTCGAGCGCCGCGCCTGGGCCCGGAAGCTCTCGGTGGCCACGCTGCTCGGCGCCGCCGCGTTCATCACGACACTGGTCGTTCCGTAGCAGCGCCCATCAACAACGTCGAACGGGTCCTGGGGCGTGCTCTAGCTGGGGCAGGCGATCGCCGCGGCGGCCAGCGTCGCAAGCTCGCTGTCGCCGAGCTCCCGCTCATCGGGGAAGGCAATGCCGACCACCGCCCGCACCGTGCCCGCGGCGTCGTGCACGGGGAGCGCGACCGCGGCATGCGCTGCGACCGCCTTGGCCCCGGGCCGAACGTCCCCGCTGTCATCGGACTTGAGGTTGCACGTTTGCACGGGCGTGTTGCGCTCGAGCGCAAGGCCGGCCATGCCCTTGCCACGAGGGATCCGTTGGGTCACCGCCACCACGGGGGGCGGGATATTGAACGACGCACCCATCACCAACAGGTCGGCGTCATCCGCACTCAACGTGTGAACGGTGCCCGCCACGCCGCCATGTGCTTGGACAAACCCCTCGAGCCAGCTCTGTGTGCTTGCGTCCGTCACGGCGCGGAGCATACCCAACCCCAAGTTGCTATGCTGCCGCTCTTGATGGCACCCGGATTTGATGGGCGCACGCGGGCGCGCTCGACCGTACCGGAGCCCGCACGGTGCCAGCAGCAGCGCGTTCGCGTGGACTTCGACTACCCTGTCGTTTTCACCCAAGCGCTGTTCTCAAACGACAACGACGACCTGCTGTGGGCGCTCACGCGCAACGAACCGCACCGCACCCACCGCGTGTTCGTGGTCATCGACGACGGCGTCGTGCGAGCCCAGCCCGAGCTCATCCCGACAATCGAGCAATGGTTCGGCGCTCGGCCGCAACAAGTGAAACTCGCCGCCGCGCCGCACGTCGTGCCCGGAGGCGAAGCGGCGAAGAACGACGCGGAGCTTGTCTCCTCGCTCCTGTCACGATTTCAAGCGGCCCGTCTCGATCGACAGAGCTTCGTCCTGATCGTGGGCGGAGGCGCTGTGCTGGACGCCGTTGGCTACGCGGCATCCACCGCCCACCGCGGGCTTCGGGTCGTTCGCGCGCCCACTACCGTGCTGAGCCAGAACGACGCGGGCATCGGCGTCAAAAATGGCGTCAACGCGTTCGGCACCAAGAACTTTCTTGGCACGTTCTCGCCGCCGTTTGCCGTCCTCAACGACATCGACTTCATCAAGACCCTCGATCCACGCGATCGGCGGTCGGGCATTGCAGAGGCGGTCAAGGTCGCGTGCATTCGCGATGGCGAGTTTTTCGGGTGGCTCGAAGATCACCGCTCGGCGCTCGCGGCATCCGAGCCCGCCGCAATGGACACGATGATCCAGCGCTGCGCAGAGCTGCATCTGCAGCACATCCGAGACAGCGGCGACCCGTTCGAGATGGGAAGCGCACGCCCGCTGGACTTCGGCCACTGGGCCGCGCACCGCCTCGAGGCGCTCAGCAAGCACGCGTTGCGGCACGGCGAGGCCGTTGCGATCGGGGTCGCGCTCGACGCTCGGTATTCCGCCCTGACCCAACGGATCGACGAGGCCTCGCAGCAACGCGTCTGGAACACGCTGCTGGGCGTCGGGTTCTCGCTGTGGCACGACTGCCTCGACCAACGCGATGCCGACGGGCGTCTCTCCGTACTGGCTGGGCTCGTCGAGTTCCGCGAGCACCTCGGCGGAGAGCTCACCGTCACCCTCCTGGAGGCCATCGGCCGCGGCGTCGAGACCCACGAGATGGACGAAGCCATCGTTTGCCAAGCGATCGCCGACCTGCGGCGCGCAGCGGGTGCGTAGCCGTGCTGCTTACCCCACAGGGCCCGCACCTCACCTACTGCAGCAACATCCACCCGGGTGAGAGCTGGCTCCAAACACGCGCCGCCGTGCTCGAGCATGCACCCGCCGTCCGTGATCGCGTGGCTCCGAACGAGCGCTTTGGTATTGGGCTTCGGCTCTCCAACGCTGCCGTGACACAGCTGCTCGACGGCGACGCACTCCCACGATTTCGCGAAGAGCTCGAAGCGCGCAACCTCTACGTTTTTACGATCAACGGTTTTCCGTACGGGCCGTTTCACGGCACGTCGGTCAAAGCGCAGGTCTATCGCCCCGATTGGCGGGAGCCAGAGCGCGAGCACTACACACGCCGACTGGCCGACGCGATGGAGGGCCTGCTGCCAACGGGCCTTGCGGGAAGCATCAGCACGGTGCCTGGGTGCTTCTCCGCCCGCGTTGCCGAAGGCTCGGACGAAGCGATTGCCGAAGCGCTGCGCCGCCAGGCTGCCGATCTCTGGATCCGGGCACGTGATCGCGGTGTCGAGATCGCGCTCGCGCTCGAGCCTGAGCCCTGCTGTGCACTCGAGACCATCGCCGAGACGATCGCGTTCTTTCGCGACCACCTGCTCACCCCCGAGTCGGTTCGACGCTTCGGCGCGCTCACCCAGCTCGGTGCCGCCGAGGCCGAGTCCACCCTTCGCCGCCACATCGGTGTCTGCCTCGACACCTGCCACGCCGCGGTCGAGTTCGAAGACCCGCGTGCGTGCGTCGCCGATCTTCTGGCCGAGGGCATCCGCATCCCCAAGGTGCAAGTCACCACGGGTATCCGCATCCCAGACATGACCGCGGCCAAAGCAGCATCACTCCGAGCGTTTGCCGACGACGTCTATCTCCATCAGGTCGTCGCGCGCGGCGCTGCCGGACTCACTCGCTATACAGACCTGCCCCAAGCGCTGGCGGCCTTCGACGAGGGGAGCGCGCCGCTCCAGGAGTGGCGCGTGCACTTCCATGTGCCCGTGTTCATGCGCGAGCTGGGCAGCTTTGAGAACACACAGGATTTTGTCGTCCAGGCCCTGCGCGAGGTCATTCGGTCTGGGGCGACGGACCACCTGGAGCTCGAGACGTACACGTGGGATGTGCTTCCCCCCGAGCACCGCCAGCAGTCGCTGACCGACGCCATCGCAGGCGAGCTTTCGTGGGTGCTTTCGGCGACCCGAGCGTCGGGGTAGCCTGCGCTCGGCTCGGCTGATGAACCTAGACACCGCATTCAAGCTCGGCCGGGTCTCGAACCTGCCCACCGTGTGGAGCAACGTGCTCGCCGCCATCGTCATCGTCGGCGGGACGGTGACGCTCGGCTCCGCCCTGCTCCTCGCCCTCGCTGCGTCGCTTCTTTACGTCGGCGGGATGTATCTCAACGATGCGTTTGATGCGGGCATCGACGCGATTGAGCGACCCGACCGCCCTATCCCAGCGGGCGAAGTCTCGATGCTGACGGTGCGGCGCTGGGGCCTCAACATGCTGGCGGCCGGCGTGGGCTGCGTTGCGCTGCACAGCGTGTTCTTTGACGTCAAGCACGGCCCCGCCGTGGTCGCTGCGGCCATCACCGCGGGGCTCATCGTCGTCTACAACTTGTGGCACAAGGGCAACCCGCTCGGCCCCGCGATCATGGGTTTGTGTCGGGTCGGCGTGTACGCGCTCGCCGCCCTGTCGGTCGCCCCCGCCCTCAACGAGGCGGTCTTGATCGGATCCGGGCTCCTGCTGCTGTACGTGCTGGGCCTGACCTACGTCGCCAAGCACGAGAACACCAACACCCTGGGTCGCGCGTGGCCGCGGGCGTGCCTGTACCTTCCGATCCTCTACGCCCTGCCGTTGCTGCGAGCCGCACTCCCGATTCGGATGCTCTTGGCCGGCTTTGGCATGTGGGTCAACCGCTCGGTGGACTACGCCAAGCGGCGCACACCCAAAGACACAAAGACGGCAGTCGTCTCGCTCATCGCTGGGATATCGCTGGTCGATGCGCTGCTGATCGCACGGGCCGGCCATCCGACACTCGCCCTGGCCGGTGTGGCGGCTTTCCTGCTCACCCTCGCCCTTCAGCGTCGTGTGGCCGGGACTTAGATCCTGAGGTCGAGCCTGCTACGATGTGGCGTGCATCGGGGCGCAGCAGCCGTTGTGGGACTCGCACTCGCCTCTGTGGCGGGATGCGCTGGCTCCGAGCAGTGCAGCAAGGATGCTGACTGCGCCACCGAGGGGCTGTGCGAGCCGACCGGGTTTTGCAGCTTCGCCGACGAAGAGTG
>Ga0316189_10000671_pt1 | contig 34232 bp, 30 predicted proteins | sample LowCovwburrow_MG_FD_204930 | JGI IMG/M metagenome (GOLD analysis project Ga0316189, IMG submission 204930) | Coastal sediment microbial communities from Maine, United States - Lowes Cove worm burrow | ecosystem: Environmental > Aquatic > Marine > Coastal > Sediment | place: USA: Maine...
CTTTTCGGCGAGGGTCTAGCCGACAGAACTGCGACCGTCTGCAGAAAAGGCTGGATACCGCCGGTCTCCGTCAGACTTCGGGGTGCAGATGGGGCCGCCCTCTGGGGAGCAACCCCTCCGCCAGCCTCCAGGGCCGTGCAGCCATCTACGCCACGATCACGACGGATGCGAGGCCTGTGGTGCGCGGCCGAGCGGAAGCACTGGGCGAATGTCATCCCCAACGCACGGCGAGGGGTGCGCTTCTACGTGATAGGGGGGCACCCCAGGGAGCCTCATATGTCCACACGCATCAACCCAGCCGATGATGGCGCCCACATGGATTTCGATGGGAGCATGTCATATGGCGACTACCTCTCCCTCGAGTCCATCCTGGGCGCCCAGACGCCCATGTCGAATGCTCACGACGAGCTACTGTTCATCATCCAACACCAGACGTCCGAGCTGTGGATGAAGCTGGCGCTCCATGAGCTGAAGGCGGCGGCGGCCGCGCTCGAGCAAGACGACATTCGGCCGAGCTTCAAGATGTTCAGTCGCGTGGTTCGGATCTTCGAGCAGCTCAACTCCGCTTGGGACGTGCTCCGCACGATGACCCCTAGTGACTACCTGGAGTTCCGGGATTCGCTGCAGAAGAGCTCCGGCTTCCAGTCCTACCAGTACCGCGAGATCGAGTTCCTCGTCGGCAACAAGAACGCCAGCATGCTGCAACCGCACGCCCACGTACCCGAGGTGCACGCCCACCTCGAGGCGTGCCTCGCGGCGCCCAGCCTCTACGACCGCGTCACCCTATTGCTGGCTCGGCGGGGATTCGCGCTTCCGCCCGAGCTGCTCGAGCGCGACTGGAGTGAAGCCCACGTCTCCCATCCCGCGCTGTGCGCGGCGTGGCGCACCATCTACGCCAAGCCGGCCGAGAACTGGGAGCTGTACGAACTCGCCGAGAAGCTCGTGGACTTCGAGGACTACTTCCGGCGCTGGCGGTTCAACCACCTCCTCACCGTGCAGCGGATCATCGGCTCGAGGCGCGGCACCGGCGGCACCTCGGGGGTGGCCTACCTCGATCGGATGCTCCAGGTGGTGCTGTTCCCCGAGCTGTGGGAAGTCCGCGCCGAGCTCTGAGCAAGTGCCTCCTTCGAGAGGGTGCGCCCGTGTCCCTGTCGGGCGCGCTTTCCATCGAGGTCGTGCCGGTGTACCTTGCAGAATCGATAGGGTGAAGCGGCGACCATGAAAGAAGAGCAACAGAGCCCGACACGTCTCGGACTGATGGTGGGCGCCATCGCGGCGGTCGTCGCCGTCATGCTGGGCGTCATCGGGTTTATCCCCCTGTGCGGGTGTCTCGCCGGGCCGCTGAGCTGGGCGACACCGGCGGGTGCGGGCCTGGTGGCTGGCGGCCTGGCGGCCTCACGCGCGAACTGGACCGATGCGGAGCCGGGCCGGGAGACGTCCCACGGCGTGGGCGTGGCAGCGCGCGCGGGGGCCGTGGCTGGCGCCGTGACTGCCGCCGCCTTCCTGCTGGTGGCGCTACTGTCGCCGATCGTTGCCGTGGCACGAAACTTGGCGATCGCGGGACTCGACCAGGACGTCGGTGCTGTCATCATTACCTCGCTTGTCGCGTCGGCTATTGGGCTGCTCATCTCGTTCGTGGTCGCCATTGGCAGCGCTGTGGCGGGCGTCGGCTTGGCAGCTGCCGCCGGTGCCATCTTGGCGTCCTCGGCGAGCAAGGGGACATGAGGGCAGCGGGGTTCCTGCTCGTCGCGGCGTTTGGGGGCTTGCCCGCGCTGGTAGTGGGGTTCGAGTCCCTCGCTCTCGCGTTGGGTGGCTCGGTGGTGCCCTGGGTTGAGGGATTCACGGGAGCGGTGTGCCACCACGATCCGACACGCACTCCCCGCCTCGGCGCCACCGAACTGGCGGTGTGTGCACGGTGTAGCGGGCTGTACGTGGGAGCGGCCTTCGGCGGCCTGCTGGCCATGGCTCTGCCGCTGCGAGGTTGGGTCCCGATCAGGGCCCTGCGCGTCGCCTGCATGGCCTTGGCCGTGGGGCTGGTGGCGGCGGTCGCGGAGTCGCTGGGGTGGGTCTCCACGACGAACGCGGCGCGTGTGAGCCTCGGGGTACTGCTGGGCGCGCCCGTCCCGCTGATCGGAGCGTTGGGGGGCCGGATCATGGCTCATTCAGGGCGTGAGTCCCGCGGACAGTCAGCGGCGGATCAATGCCGCCAAGCCGGTGCCGTCACGCCCCGCGGGGTGGACCCGACCCGCTGCCGGGCGCGGTGAGCGAGCGCGGCGGCGACAAGGTCGGTGGGGGCGATCTCGGCATAGCCAAGACCTGCATCGGAGAGGCCCTCTCCCATGTCGTGTAGCAGCAAATCACTGAACAGACGCCTTGCTGGTCCCACAGACTCGACGTGGCGGCTCTTACAACCCACCTGCCGGAACAGCCCTTCACCAGCGTCCGAGAAGGGTAGGTCCGCGACGGTCTCCGGAGCGGGAAGAGTGGCGACAAAGCCAATGAGAGCAGCCGCCTCCTCCGCGACCAGATCAGCGGATCGATCGTCTGGATGGGCACCTACGACGACCAGCCCAAGCTCGACCTGGCAGGCCTGCGCCACAAAGTCAGAGAGACTCGAGATGTGGCCCTTCTGCGCGAACTTGCCAACCACTCCGTCCGTGTTCTCGGAGGCTCTGCCCGAGAGTTCAGGGTGGTCAAGTTGCGTCCGCTTCGCCAGCGCCCACCCCACAGCTCAAGAGCACAGCGCGAATGTCCGACGCCCGCCCCCGCATCCTGATCGTCGAAGATGAAGTGCTCATCCGCCGCGGGTTGTGCGATCTGCTCGCCTACCACGGCGTGAAGCCGGTCGGAGTGGGTGAGGGGACCGACGGCCTAGCCCGTGCGCTCGCCGAGACATGGGATGTGGTGGTGCTCGACGTGATGCTGCCTGGTGTCCACGGCCTGTCGATCTGTGAGCGGCTGCGGGTGGCGCGCTCAGGCCAGGCGGTCTTGATGTTGACGGCCAGGGGACGCGAGCAGGACGTGCTCGATGGCTTCTCGGCCGGGTGCGATGACTATGTGGCCAAGCCGTTCTCGGTCGTGCAGCCTATCGCCCGCGTCAAGGCGCTGCTCCGCCGCCAGCAACCACCGGGTGCTGCGCGTCGGATAGCCATCGTCCCGCGAGTGCCCATTCGGGTGCGAGGCCGCCCCGGGTGTCGCCTACGGCTCCACGGTCGCCAGCTGCGCGTCGGAGACGTTGGTGTCGAACCGATGCAGCACGCCGCCGTCGGGGCCCACCACCAGCGTGACCGGGACTGCGTCCGACCAGCCTGGCAGCAGCTCGCGGAGTGCAGCTGGTTGATCGTCGTCCGCCAGCACCAGGTGGCGGAAGTCCTGGAGGCCCTGCGAGGCGATGTACGGCGCTACGACGTTCTCTGCGAGCCTCGGTAGGTCGAGGTCCACGAAGGTGAGCTGCAGCTCGGGATGCGCGAGCGCCCACGCCTTGAGGCGAGGTAGCTCCTCTTTGCAGGGCCCGCACCAGGTGGCCCAGAAGTTGTACATGCGCGCCTTCGCCTCTGAAGGGCCGTACAGCTCGGCCTTCAGCGCGGCGCGGTCGACCGGCTCGATCGTCGGTGCGACGGGTGGCGCAGCAAAGGCCACCGACAACAGGGTCAACACGGGGCACCTCCAAGGTGCCCAGGCGTATCACCGGGTGCTAGCGACCGCCCTTGGCGGCGCGCCGGGCGGCGCGGCGGCTGGCCTTGCGGCGACGCTTCTCGGCGAGGCGCTGCTTCAGGCGACGCTTCTCGCCTGGCTTTAGGTAGAAGCTGTTCTTCTTGATGTCCTTCCGGATGCCCTCGCGCTCCACCTTGCGCCGGAAACGGCGCAGCGCCTTCTCGAAGGGCTCGTTGTCTCGAACGGTAACCAAGATCACGTCTGCTTCTCCTCACGGGGGGCGTGTGTCACGTCCGGGGCAGCTATCACATCGCGTTGCGTTCGGCCACGTGGCCAAGATCTAGAACACGACGCCCAGCGACGTTCCGTAGAACACCGCGGTGTGCAGGCCGCCCTCGAAGCGTAGCGCCACGCGGTCGCCGAACGTGAGTCGCGTCCCGCCGCTGACGTCGATCATCGGGACTACCCGCGGGAACCCCAGATCGCCGTCGGGCGCCTCCCCATCGAGGTAGCGCTTGTACCCAGGGTTACCGTTGTTGTCGGGACCCCAGGAATCGAGCCGACCCCCGAGCACCCCGAGGCCGAGACCCCCGCCAGCGAGGATCGATAGCCCAAACCGGCCGCCGGTCTTCCGGCATTGGAGCAGGTGCACCTCGTAGGCGTAGTTGGCGCCGGCTGCGATGATGCCGAGCCCGGCCGACGGCGAGATGTAGTCGCCGTCGAGGTGATCCGCGGGGTCTTCGCGGTCGTCCCAGTACCCCCCGGGCGTCGCAGAGTCGATGTACTCGACGTAGAACAGCCCGTTGGACCCGTTGGACTTCACCACGGTCTCGAGCCCGATGGCGATCCCGCTCAGACGGGGCCGGGGCTCGAAGTATGCGTAGTTCGGGTCCTCCTCGTCGAAGTACCGGCGGTCGAGGAACCCCTTGGGGACCGAGACGCTGCGCACCCGCACGCCGACTTCGATGTCGTATCCGCGGTCGTGCCGCGGTGGGGGAACGATGTCCTCGAACGCGAACTGAAGCGGGACCGTGGGATCGCCCCCATAGCCGTCCTCGATCCCCGCCAGAGCAACGGCTCCGAGCGTCATCAGCGCTGCGAACATGCAACCGTGCTACCAGACGGAGCGTGGGCTGTCCAGCGCCCCGTGGAGGTGGGTCACGTCGATCGAGCGCCTGGCGAAGGACCTCGCGGTGGAAGTCGGTCCGGTCTACGTCGTGTTGGGAGAAGCTCAGCCGTTGGTCGACCGCGCCCTGTCGGTCCTAAGAGACGCAGTCGCGCCTGAGATCGAGCCGGCGGCGTTCAACCACAACCGCTTCCGGGGGGGCGACCTGACCGGGGTAGAGCCGTTCGCGACCGCGCGGACGCTCCCGATGGTGGCGCGGCGGAGGCTGGTGGAGGTCCGCGGCGCTGAGGAGGCCCCGGGCGCGATGTGGGCGGGCCTGGTGGCGTACCTGGCCAGCCCGGCTCCCGAGGCAGTGGTCGTCATCGCCGGCACGCGCTTCCCGAAGGTGGAGAAGGGCGGGTCCAACTGGAGCGCACGGGTCAAGAACGCGCTCAAGAAGTCGGACGGCACCCTGGTCACCCTGGGCGGACGGGACGCGCAGCCCGAGGAGTTCGCGATCGACGCGGCGGCGAAGCGCGGTAAGACTCTGGGCCGGCGGCAGGCCCAGCTCCTCGTCCAAGTGGTCGGCGCCGATCTGGGCCGCCTCGAGCAGGAGGTCGAGAAGCTGACCCTGTTTGTCGGGGACGAGGAGATTGGCCAGGACGCGATCGAGGCCGCCGGCTCGATGCTCGCGGAGGCCGTGATCTGGGACCTCACCACGGCCCTGGCGGTCCGCGATGCGGACGGCGCGCTGGTGGCGCTGCACCGGCTGCAGGCAGGCGGCGACGACGCGCGGAAGCTCCTCGGCATGATCACGTGGCAGGTGCGCGAGCTGCTGCGCGCAGCCGAGCTCCTCGACCGGGGCGTGCCGTTCCGGGACCTCGGCAAGCACGTGAAGCTCCGCTACGACATGCTCAAGCGGGTCAGACCAGTGCTGACCACCGGCTTTCCGCCGGCTGCCGAGCTCCTGCGCAGGATCGCCACCGCCAACCGGCAGATGAACAGTCATCGAGCCGGCGCAGATCGGATCTTGGAGGGCCTCGTGCTGGAGCTGCTGGAGGGCCGGATTCGACGGCCTCCGCCGGTACCGCGACCGCGGTACCGATAGCCCTGCTACAGCGCGGCGACGGCCTTGTGCAGCCGCTTGACCCGGCGAGCAGCCTGGTTGCGGTGCATCACGCCCTTGGTGGCCAGGCGCTGGATGATGCTGGTGGCGGCCCGGAACTCGGACTGAGCCGTGTCCTTGTCGCCCGCATCAATGGCGGCGCGCAGCTTCTTGATCTGGTTGCGCATCCGGGAGCGGAAGTGGCGGTTGCGTTCGCGCCGCTCTTCGCTCTGCCGGTTGCGCTTGATGGCGTCCGTGTGGTTTGCCACGATGTGCTCCGTAAGTCGTCGAGCGCCACCCTTAGCGCTCCGGCACGCTGTGAGCAAGGGGGACGGGTGCGCGCGGACGGCATACGTGTCCGCCTGCGCCAGAGCGCACACGGAGGGTAGTTGGACCGCCTGGCCCGCATCCGCAACTTCGCGATCATCGCGCACATCGATCACGGGAAGTCCACGCTCGCGGACCGCCTGCTCCAGACCACGGGGGCGGTCAGCGATCGCGAGATGAAGGCACAGCTCCTCGACTCGATGGACATCGAGCGGGAGCGCGGCATCACGATCAAGGCGCAGACTGCGTCGCTTCGGTACGAACGCGACGGCACGGTCTACGAGCTGAACCTGATCGACACGCCCGGCCACGTCGACTTCACCTACGAGGTGAGCCGGTCTCTGAAGGCGTGCGAGGGTGCGCTCCTCGTGGTCGACGCCGCGCAGGGCGTCGAGGCGCAGACGCTCGCCAACGTGTACCTCGCCATCGCCGAGGATCTCGAGATCATCCCCGTGATCAACAAGGTCGACCTCCCCGGCGCCGACCCGGACCGCGTGATCGCCCAGATCGAGGACGGCATCGGCCTGGACGCTTCGGCCGCGGTGCTCGCGTCGGCGAAGACGGGGCTGGGCATCGGCGAGGTCCTCGATCGGATCGTCGACCTGGTGCCGCCGCCCACGGGCGATCCCGAGGCGCCGCTGCAGGCGCTGATCATTGACTCCTGGTTCGACGCCTACGTGGGCGTGATCATCCTGGTTCGGGTGTTCAACGGCCGGCTGAGCGTCGGCGAGAAGATGAAGCTGATGGCCACCGGCGCTCGGTACGAGGTCAACAAGCTCGGCACGTTCATGCCGGCGGCGGTCGGGCGGGAGTCGCTCGAGGCTGGCGACGTGGGATTCGTCGTCGCGACCATCAAGGACATTCGGCACGCGAGGGTGGGCGACACGGTCACCCACGCGGTGGGCGGTGCCGAGGAGGCCCTGCCGGGGTTCGAAGAGGTCAAACCGATGGTGTGGTCGGGGGTCTACCCGGTCGACTCCAACGACTACGAGCCGCTCAAGGACGCGATCGAGAAGCTGAAGCTCAACGACGCGGCCATCCACTCCGACCCCGAGGTCTCCGACGCACTGGGCCTGGGCTTCCGGCTTGGCTTCTTGGGTCTGCTCCACATGGAGATCGTCCAGGAGCGGCTCGAGCGCGAGTACAACCTTGACCTCATCACTACCGCGCCGAGCGTGGTGTACAGGGTGCAGCGCCGCGATGGCACGCACGTCGAGATCCGCAGCCCATCGCAACTGCCGCCGCTGCAGGAGGTCGACCACATCGACGAGCCGATCTCCCGGCTCACGATCTACTGCCCCGAGGAATACATCGGCCCGGTGCTCAAGCTGTGCGAGGACCGCCGGGGCACGCAGATCGAGTTCGACTTCTCGGCGCCGGGTCGCGTGCAGCTGGTCTACGACATCCCTTACGCCGAGGTGGTGTTCGACTTCTTCGACCGGCTCAAGAGCGTGTCGCGCGGCTACGCGTCGATGGACTACGAGGTCCGAGAGTGGCGGGTGGACGACCTGGTGAAGGTCGATCTGTTGCTCAATGGCGAGCTCGTCGACGCCCTGTCGATCCTCTGTCACCGCGAGCAGGCCTACTACAAGGGCAACGCGCTGGCGCGAAAGCTCAAGGAGTTCATCCCGCGGCAGATGTTCGACGTCGCGATCCAAGCGGCGATCGGCTCGCGGGTGGTCGCGCGCACCAACGTGAAGGCGCTGCGCAAGGACGTGACCGCCAAGTGCTACGGGGGCGACATCTCCCGCAAACGCAAGCTGCTCGAAAAGCAGAAGAAGGGCAAGAAGCGCATGAAGGCGCTCGGCTCGGTCGAGGTGCCGCAGGAAGCGTTCCTGGCGGTGCTCAAGCTCGGCGAGGACTGACTGCCGGTGGAAGCGCAGGCGGATCGCGCGCGACCCTGGGGACGGATCGTCCTGTTGGGGATGCTCGCTGGAGTCCTACTGGGAACGCTGGTCGGTGCGGTCGTGGTGGGACCGTATCTGTGGGACGACCTCGCGATCGACCGGATCGTTCGGGTGGTGGCGCTCGACTGGCGCGACTTCGGCGAGACGCGCGCGCGCGCCCGCCTCGAGTTCGAGCTCGACGCACAGGGCATCGGCATGCACGTCCGGGACGAGGACTGCGCGCTGTGGACGGAGACAGATGGGACCCGCCGGGTGCGCTGCGCGTGGGGGGTGACCCTGTCGATCCCTTGGATTGAGCGAGTCATCCCGCTGCGGTTCCGCTCGGAGGTGTCGCTTCATCGCGATGGTGCCCTGACACGGTAGGCCCGGCAGCGACAGTGTTGATAGGATGCCGCGACGCCTGCACCCTGCTGGCATCTGTCGTTTCGGAAGGTCGTTGATGATTCGCAATCCTGTCACGCCAGAGGGCTACACAGCGCTCGTGGCCGAGCTCAAGCGCCAGAAGGAGATCGTGCGTCCGTCGATCGTCCGCGACATCGAAGAGGCTCGGGCGCACGGCGACATCAGCGAGAACTCCGAGTACGAGGACGCCAAGGAGCGCCAGGCGATGTGCGAGGGCCGCATCCTGCACCTCGAAGGGCAGGTGGCCAGCGCCGAGGTCATCGACATCTCCAAGCTGCCGGTGAAAGACAAGGTGGTGTTCGGCGCCACGGTCGACATCGAGAACGTGGACTCGGGTGACACCCGCACCTGGCGCATCGTGGGCGAGGACGAGTCCGACGTCGAGGGCGGTTCAATCAGCTTCAAGTCGCCGCTCGGCCGTGCACTGATCGGGCTGAGAGAGGGCGATGAGGCAGTGGTGCCGGCGCCTAGCGGCAAACAGCTCTGGGAGATCGTCGCGGTCCGCTACAAGTGAGCGACGCCGAGCCGGCGCCTTCGCAACGCGATGCGCCGCTGCCCCTCGGGGCGCTGGACACGGCGCTGTCTCCGGTTCGACGCGTCGTGCGGTACGCGATGCAGCGGGGTGCGCAGCCACGCTTCTTCGAGGTCAACGTCCGGCGTCACCTCGACCGGGCGCTGGCGCTCGACCTTCCGGCCGCGCTGCGCGAGGGGCTCGTCTCGGTCGCGGCCCAGATCGTGGGCTTCGACGCCGCGGCACCGTCGGAGCGTGACGACCGGCTGTCCAAGATCTACGCCGGGCTCGCGCGGCTGGACGCCGTCGCCGGGCTGCCCATGCGGCACGTGTGGCTCGACCCGGTCCGCAAGCCTCGCCAGCGTGACGCCCCTGAGACGGAGTCCAGTCGCGCCGATCCGGCTCTTCCTCCCGCGCCGGAGGTCGGCTCCGCGGCGCCGCCGCCGGTTGAGGAGGACAGCCCGCTGGCCGGCTTGAGACCCGCGCTCGCCGCCAAGCTGCCCGAGGCCGGCCCGCAGTCCGTGGGGGACCTGCTGTTCCGCCCGCCGGTTGACTTCGAGGTCTTCGACCAGGTCCGCGGAGCCGGCACGCCTCTCCCGGCCGGCCGGGTCGCCGTCGGTGGGCGGCTGAGCGACCGCGTCGCGACGCTAGGGCCAGGCGGCACGCGCGTCGACAGCGGGATTCTGACGGGCGCGGGCCCGATGCCGCTGACGTGGGTCGCTGGAGCGGCGGTCCCGATGGAGGACGGAGCGGGCCTCGTCGTCGTGGCGACCCACACCGACGGACGCCTGGTCGACGCGGAGGTCTGCAGCGCGACCGATGGGACGGCGCGGGTGGCCCGATACCAGATTGACGGCCTCGATGAGGTCGTCGCGCGGCATCTCGTCTCTGCGGCGGCGCCGGTGCTGGAGGGGCTGCGGGACCCGGTGTCAGCGGACGTTCTCCAGCGCCTGGGCCTGCCGGCGCTGTCGGCGGCTTGGGCGGGCGTGCATGCCGGTGAGGCCGCGTCGGCGCGTCGGCTGGCGTTCGACGAGGCGTTGCTGGTGCAGCTCGCCGGCATGTTGCCGCGTGCTCGGGCGGGGGCGGACCGCGGGATCCCCCACGCGCTGCTGCACACTACGCATGCCGTGCTCGCGCAGACCCTGGACGTGACGTTGGACGACCCTGCGCAGCGATGCTTCGAGGACATCAAGCGCGAGCTGCGGCGCGCGACCCCGATGCGGCGGGTGGTGACAGGAGAGGTAGGCGGCCACAAGGGGCGAATCGGGCTGTTCGCCGCAGTCATGGTCGCTGCCGCACGCACGCAAGTGATGATGCTGTACTCGGACGACGCCAGCGCGGCGCAGGCCCAGCTGCACAGCGAGAAGGTCCTCCACGCCGCGGGGCTGGTGTCAAAGGCCATCGTCGGCGCCCCGACTGGATCTCAGCGGGACGCCATCCGGCGTGGCGAAGTCCACGTGCTGTTCGGGTCCATCTCCTTGCTCGAGTGCGCCATCGAGTTCCGGCGTCTGGGGCTGGTGGTGGCCAGCGAGCGAGAGCAGTGGGGCCGCGTCGGCGCGCTGCACGCACAGCTCCCGGCGCCTCGTCCCGATCTGCTCGTGACTACGGCCGTGCCGGTCGGTGCCCAGATATTGGTCACTGCCTACGCGGACCATGACGTCAGCGTGCTCGTAGACCCCGAGCGCGTGCCCGCTGCGATCAGGGTCCTGCCGGCCAACGCGCGCGAACAGGCCTACGACGCCGTGCGCGTCGCGGTCGCGGCGGGGCATCAGGCCGCGGTCATCTTCCCAATGGTGCGCGGAGTGGACGCACTCGACCTGCGCGAGGCGTACCGCGTCGTTGGTGCGCTGGAGTCCGACCTCCTTGCGGGGTTGCGGGTCGGGCTCCTGCACGGCGCGATGTCTCCCGACGAACAGCGGCGGCTACACGCCGATCTGCAGCACCGCCGCGTGGATGTCGTGGTGTCGACCGCGCGGCTGGAGGACGGCCCATGTGTGCCGGGCGCCACCGCAGTGATCATCGAGCAGGCCGATGCGGTCGATCAGTGGCGGCTGCACCGGATCATCGGCTTCTTCTCCCGCGCGGTGGCGCCGGCCCAAGCGGTGCTGGTGGTCGGCAAACATGCAGACAGCGAGGCGGCAGCGCGGGTCGCGCGCGTCGAGAGTGCGCCAGACGGTGCCACGCTGACGGAGTCCAGCATCGATCTGCTGGGCATCGACTCAGTCGTGCATCCGGGCGGACCGCCGCTGCCCACCCTCTCTTGGCTGGACCTCCAGCAGCACCGCGACGTGGTGTTGGCGGCGCGGGCCGAGGCGCAGCGCATCGTGCACGCAGACCCCGGACTGCGCCGGGGTTCGCACGCCGAGCTCGGTCGGATGCTGGTGCACCGCTGGCCTGCGCTGTGGCCCGACGCGCCCGACTGGCAGGCCCCGTCGCTCGATCTGCCGCCGCCGCCGGGTCGCCGTCGCCGCCGTCGCCGCCGCAAGCGTTAGTTCGAACTGGCCAATGGATCGTCCAACAACAAACGCTGCATTCGGATGCGCTGCACGCCCGATGTCTGCGTCCTCGAGTTCTCGGGATAGCCCGCTATCCCCTCGACTCTCCTCCTTGCCCTCGAACGAGCAGCACCCCCTCGATGCAGCGCGTTTGTTGTTGGACGCTCCCTAAGGCGCAGCGCTCAAGCTCCAGACCAGGCCGCCCACCAGGACGATGAGCGCGGCCGAAGCGACCAGCAGGCCGACCACCTCCCACCCCGTGGGGCCGCGCTGCAGCGCGAACGTGACTCGCGCTCGCTCCCCGCGGTCCGTCTCGATTGTCACTGCACCGGCCTCGACTCCAGCGGGCACTGCGGCCGAGTCGATGACCACCGTGATGTCCTGCTCGATCTCGTCGGGAACCAGCCGAACCGGGTCTACAGCCATCCAAGAGGAATCGGTGGTCACGTGGCCGCCCATGGCGCCAAACCCGCCGTTTCGGATGGTGATGGTGGTGGTGGGGGTCGAGAACCCGAGGCGGAGCGAGCGCACTGGCTCTCCCAAGATCTCGAGTCGGGAGGTGGGCGAACCGGATGAAGCGGCGGCGGGACGGGGCTCGGTGTCCCGCTCGCGAACCGGCGGCGCAGTGGAGGCGTGGTCGGGGCGGAACTCTCGCGCCCGCGCAGGGGGACCGGTGCGCGCCGCGGTGAGGTCGTAGTGCCGCCGGGCGGCCTCGTTGGACAGGACCTTTCCCGCGATCTCGATCCGCTTCTGCTGCACCTCGCCGTCGGTGTCCTCGGACTGCACCTCGCCGCTGCGCAGCTCGTGGGCGATCCGAATGTCGTCGCTAGTGGCGTTGGGCGAGATGCCCAGCAGCTGGTACAGGTCGATCGGCGCGTCGGCCCCGGGAGGTGCCTTCGGGGCTGGGATTCCGTCGGAGGTCTTGATGCCCAGTTCCTCCGCGAGCTGGTGGAGTATGGTGTAAAAGGTGGACTCGGTGACCCCGAGGTCGAGCGCGTTGCGCTTGAGGTACTCCTCCTGCTCCGGCGTCAGGCCACCCGAAGCCAGCACGCCGCGCATGGTCATCTCGAGGACGGGCAGGTGCTCCGATTCGGCGCGTCGCGCGGCGTCGGCGCGGTACGTCGGCAGGTCGTCGAGGACCCCAAGCAGGGCCTTGTAGCTCCTGATGAGAAACAGGGCTTCCCGCTTGTGCTTGGGATTGCCCTGCATCCCCTGCATGAACTTCCGGCGCGACTTCAGCTTTCCCCGTGCATCTTCGGGGGCCGCGTCCTCAGGGAGTCCAAGGTAGGCCAGCAGGTGGGGCGCGCCGACCAGCTTGCAGAAGTCGGCGGCCATTTCGAGGTCCTGCGGCTTCATCACACCTGCAACGTCGCATGGCCACTGGTTGTAACGGAAGCGGTGACCGGGGGTCAATTCAGTCGACGGTCATCTTCTTGTTCCGGTCCCGAGCGTCTCCGACCTGGTCGGAGGTCATGCCTCCCTGGAAGCGGATGTCGACGCCGCGGCTCACCTTGGTCTCTACGTCCACGACCTGGACGTTGAGGATCTGGTCGACCCCGTACTCGTACAGGACCTCGATCGGCGTGCCGCGCGGACGGGGCGGGAGCCCGGTGAGCTCGACCTTGCCGATGACCGTGACCTCGTCTCGCGACGACCCGGCCCCCTCGGTGACTTCGACGCGAACCGCGGTCATGTTCTCGTACGCGTACGCGAAGCGGCCCTTGAACTGGTGCGGCAGCTTCGTGCCCTCCGCGATCAGCTCGACGACTTGCTCTTCGCGGTTCTTGTCGAGCACGATGATGCCGAGGGGATGGGTGGTGGCGTCCTCGATCACGACAGGCGGGAGCGCTGGCCCGCTTGCGTCCACCAGGTCCTTTGCGACGTGACCGCCATACGCGAGGCCGATCTGCGCACCGCGCGCGCGCTGCGCTGCCTGCGGACGGGGCGCGCGCTCCCCGGACTTCAGCGACCGCGCTCGGTCGGCCATGCGCTGGCGCTTTTCTTTCAATGCGGGGTGGTTGGGCCGGTGCCGGAACACGCCGGCCAACCCAGCGCCCAGCGCTACGCACTCATCGGGGTTGAGGTCGGCGGAGGGCTTCTTCTTGGACAGTCGGAACAGCATCTCGCGAACCATGGGCATCCGGGTCGCGCCACCGACGAGCAGCACATCGTCGAGCTGATCCCACCGCAGTCCGGCCTTCTCGAGCACGATGTTCGAGGTGTCCTCGCATTGCTGCACCAGGTCGGAGGTGAGCTCCTCGAACAGCTCGCGAGTGACCTTCACCGCCAGCCGCTTGCCCCGGTAGTTGACCGGCACGACGGCGCGCTGCCGGGTGGACAGGCTGATCTTGGCGTGCAGACAGCGTTCGTACAGCTCCTGGTAGGGAGCCGCGTCATCGCGCGGGTCGAGCTGGTACTTCTCGAAGAACTGCTCTGCGACGTAGTTGAGCAGCCGATCGTCCCAGTCCTTGCCGCCGAGCTCGGCGTTGCCGTCGGACGCGATGGTCGACAGCTTGGTGCCGTGGATCTCCATGACCGTGACGTCGAATGTGCCGCCGCCGAGGTCGAGGACCAGCAGCTTGCGCTCGCCCCCAATGCGATCGAGCCCATACGCGATGGCCGCGGCGGTGGGCTCGTTGATGATCGACAGCACGTTGAGTCCCGCGATCTCGCCGGCCTCCGCGGTCGCGCCGCGCTGCGCACTGTGGAAGTACGCCGGGACCGTGATCACGGCGTCGGTGATCTCCTGGCCGAGCAGCTCTTCTGCGTCCTCCTTGAGCTTGCGGAGGATCAGCGCCGAGACCTCTTGCGGGGTGTACGTGTGCCCGAAGAACTCGAGGGCGAAGTCTTCCTCGCCCATGTGGCGCTTGATGAACCGGACGACGTTCTCCGGATCGATCACCACCATCTTGACGGCCTCTTCGCCCACGACGCAGGCGTCCTCGTCGTAGTAGTGGACCACCGAGGGCGTGGTGGGGTACCCCTCGGCGTTGGTCACGATCTCGGGCTTGCCGTGAGCGTTGACGTACGACATCGCCGAGAACGTGGTCCCGAGGTCGATCCCCAAAACGATGGAGTTGTCGCCCTCCTCTGCCATGTCAGCCCTTGTCGCCCTTGTGGCGCATGATCACGACCTCCTCCGGACGCAGCGGCTTGCTGGCCCGGGAGAACCCGCGCTTGAGGACCTGCGCGATGCGGTAGTCAGCGGCTTCGTCGTCCGTCTCGTTGACCTTGACGACCTTGTGCATCGTGCGGTCGAACTTGGTGGATTCCTCCACCGGTACGACGTCACGCCGGTACAGCACCTCGAGGAACTCATCGATCAGGTATTGGAAGCTGTCGGCGATCACGTCGGGCGACATCTCCTGCTTGATGAGCGACTCCTGGAACCAGTTCAGGGAGTCGTAGAACAGCAGGAGATCGAGCAGCAGCGGCTTCTCGGCCTGAAACCGAAAGTCGTCTTTGTACTGCCGAAGTTCCTCGTAGAGCTGGTCGAACGCCTTCTCACGAACGCGATCGTTGTTCAGACGGTCGCTGACCATCTTGCGCATCTCGCCCATCTCGTGGACGAGCCGGCGCAGCGCCTCGGTGTTGTCGGAGTCGGTCACGATGGACGAGCCTCGGTCAGTCGTTCGAGCCAGAAAGCTCGGTGGCGAGGTTGATGAAAGTGCCCTCGAGTTCGAGCGCTTCGCTGCAGAAGTGGTAGTCGCTGGGTCCCGACGCCAGGGAGCCCAGGAACTCGGGATCGACCTGATCGCCGACGCCGATGGTGATGATCCGCGCGCCCGAGGCCCGCAGGTCGTGCACCTGCTTGAGAGTACCTTCCGGGTCGTCCGGATGGCCGTCGGTCATGACCACGAAGACCCGCTGCACGCCCGCGCGAGGCCGGAGCAGGTTGCGCGCGTCGTACAGGCCCTCGGACAGCGGCGTCGAGCCGATGGGCGTGAGGGAGTCGATGGCCCAGGTGAGGCGCTCGACGTCTGCGGTGGGCGTGGACTTCACGCCGCCGGGGAAGGCGATGACCGCGACCTGGCGGTTGGGCGATGCCAACGTGCGCTCGATGAACGCGAGCGCGGCGCGCTTCACGTTGGCGATGTTGGCCCCGTACATCGACCCGGAGCAGTCCACGACCAGGGCGAGCTGCATCGGTGCTCGGTTGTTGGCAAGATCTTCCAGGGTGACCTGGCCGCCCGCCAGTCGGTGGGGAAGGATCTGGCCTGTCTCGAGGTCCATCGCCTCGACCTCGACGATGCCGTTCGAGTTGTACCGGTAGGTGACCGCCAGGCGCGCGCCGCCAGCCTGCCGGGGCGAGATGCCGTAGAACTCGAAGTGACCCAGCACCGAGCAGTTCAGCGGGTTCGCGTCTTCGCCCTGGACGAGCCAGAGGTCGATCGTGGCCTGCCCATCGTGGGTGGTGGAGTAGTCGTCGCGTGTCTTCTCGGCGGGAATCCGCGTGTTGCGCGCGATGATCTTGGAGTTGTGCAGGGACCCGTCCCGGTACACCACCATTCCCAGCGCGTGAGACGTGACATCGTGGGTGCGGATGTCAACCGGGGATTCTTCGCCCGAGAGCTCCGCCGCCTCGATCGCCGCGGTGAGGGCGGCGCCCAGGGCGATGGCCTCATCGGGGTTGATGTCGGTCGCGGGAGGCTTGCCGAACACGTCGGTGAGCATGGCGCGCACCATCGGCATGCGGGTGGAGCCGCCGGCGAGCAGGACCACGTCGATGGAGTCGTACTCGGCCTCGGCGGCCGCGACGACAGCGCGCGTCAGCGCTTCGCTGCGCTCCAGCAGATCGTTCGTCAGCTCCTCGAACGTCTCGCGGGTGACGGCCAGGCGCAACACCTTGCTGCCGTAGTCGTGGAAGATGTTCACCTTCGGACGGCGCGTGAGGCTGATCTTGGCCGAGACGCACTTCTGCCGCAGGTCGTGGTAGCTGGCGATGTCCTCGAGCGGGTCGACCCCGTGCTTCTCGCGGAACGCCTCTGCCACGTGGTCGATCAGCCGGTCGTCCCAGTCCTTTCCGCCGAGGCGGTCATCACCGTCGGTGGCGACGACGTTGATGTCCTTGCCTTCGATGTCGACCAGGGTGACGTCGAACGTGCCGCCACCGAGGTCGTAGACGAGGACTCGGATGTCCTTGCCGGCGTTGTTCAGGCCGTACGCGAAGGCGGCTGCTGTGGGCTCGTTGATGAGCTTGAGGACCTTGAGCCCGGCCAGCTCCCCAGCGCGCATGGTGGCGCGACGCTGCAGGTCGTTGAAGTAGGCGGGCACCGTGATGACGGCCTGATCGACTCGATGGCCAAGCCGCACCTCGGCGTCTTGCTTCAGCGTCTCGAGGATGTACGCGGACAGCTGTTCGGGGTTGTAGACCTTGCCGCGGTACTCGAAGGTGTAGTCGTCCTCGCCCATGTGGCGCTTGACGAACTCGACCACCTGTTCGGGGTACACCACCGCCGAGCGCTTTGCGTACGTACCGACGAACACGTCGTCCCCGTCGAACAGGATCACGCTTGGCGTGATCCGGTCGCCCTCCGCATTGGGGAGGATCTCGGGCACTCCGTGCTGGTTGACGTACGCGATGGCGGAGAACGTGGTCCCGAGGTCGATCCCGACCGCGCCGGTTGCCATGAAGAGTGTCTCCTTGTGGGCCGCAGCGGCGCACGGACGCGCGCTAATGGTGCGGTGGAGTATAGCGAAGACGGCGGCGCGCACCAATCAAGCATCGTGTCGTACGAGCCGCACTGCGCGGTCCTGTAGCCCGGCCTGGGAGTTCGTCGATGCACCCCTTGCTACTCGCCTCCACCAGTTCGTCCCGCTATCGGATGCTGGCCGGCGCTGGCGTGGCCGTCGAGGTCGTCGCCCCCGAGGTCAACGAGGATCCCGGGGGAAGGGCCGATCCGGCAGCGCTGGCGAGCCACCTTGCGCGCCGCAAAGCCGGCGCCGTGGCGGCGAGACACCCCGATCGCTGGGTCCTCGGCGCAGACCAGGTCGGGACGCTGCTCGGCGCTGACGCGGTGCCGTTCGGCAAGCCGCGTGACACGGCGCACCACCTGGCCCTGCTGCAGTCGCTGCGCGGGCGCACGCACGCACTTGTCACTGGGTTCGCGCTCCTGGGACCCGGGATCGAACACGTCGAGACAGCGCGCACGAGGTTGCACGTCCGCGGCGATCTGACGGATGCGGAGCTGCGGGCGTACGTGGAGACTGGCGAGGGGACCTACTGCGCCGGGGGGTACGCGATCGAGGGCCGCGGCGCGTTCTTGTTCGCCGCGGTAGAGGGGGACTTCTTCAACGTGCTCGGGCTCCCCCTGCTCCGGGTACTCGACGCGCTGCGCGCACACGGCTGGAGGTTCGGAGATGGGTGACCTCGCGGAGGAGCTGGCACAGCTGGTCGGCGACCTGCGGTCGGTGATGGAGGATGCCGCACTGCGCGGCGTACGCGAGGAAGTGGCGCCCCTGCAGGCGCCCGCGCCAGCCGACTGGTCGGCGATCGCCCAGGGCGCGCGCGATGCCCCGGCCCTGTCATCGAAGCGGCTGCAGGACGTCCGTGCCGAGCTCGGAGACTGCCGACGCTGCGAGCTCGGGTCGCACCGCGGGACGCTGGTGTTCGGCGTGGGCGACCCCGAAGCGGACCTGATGGTGATCGGCGAGGGGCCGGGGGAGGAGGAGGATCGGCGCGGAGAGCCGTTCGTGGGTCCGGCTGGGCAGATGCTCGACAAGATGCTGCAGCACGTGATCGGGCTGCCGCGCTCGGCGGTCTACATCACGAACGTCGTGAAGTGCCGCCCGCCGCGCAACCGCAACCCGAGCCCGAGGGAGACCGCGGCGTGCGCGCCGTTCCTCGCGGCGCAGATCGCGGCAGTGGCGCCCAGAGTCTGCCTGGTCCTCGGCAGCGTCGCATTCAAGGCGCTGTTTCAGACCGACCAGGGGATCACGCGCGCCCGCGGCACGTGGCGCGAGCTGCAGGGCATCCCAGTGATGTCCACGTTCCACCCCGCGTATCTGCTGCGTGAGCCGAAAAAGAAGCGAGAGACCTTCGAGGATCTCAAGGAGTTGCGCACTCGCTACGACGCGCTGGGCGGCAGGCGCTGATCGCTACTTCTTGACCTTCAGGCCGCCGAGCAGGTCGCCGAGCGTGCCGAATCCCGCGGTGGTGCGCGTCGTCTGGTGCGCCTGCCAAGACCGACGCGCCGCGCTCGCGTCTTCCTTCATGGACAGCGCAACCCGCTTGGGATCGTCCCGGGCCACCCGTGCGGTGATCCTGCCGCCGCGGCGGAAGCGCTGCGAGAGCACGGTGCCCGGCGGGAGCTGGACCTCGGTGTCGGGGAGCCAGCCGGTCCGGCCGTCGTCGAGCTGAACGACCACGCCGTTGCGCATGATCTCCGCGACCACGCCGGTCAGGTGAGCCTCGACGGCGTCTTCGCCCACTTCGGCGCCGTCCACGACCGGCGCGAGCGCCAGGCGGCGGCGCTCGCGGTCGATCTGGAGCAGTCGTACCTGAATCGACTCATCGCGCGCCGGTGCGCCCGCCGCGAGCTTGGAGATGTGGATCAGCCCCTCGAGCCCCGGGGCGAGCTCCACGAAGGTGCCGAACGCCGCGTTGTTTCGCACCTTGCCCGCGTAGACGCCCCCTTCGTTGAACAGCGTGCCGACGTGGCTCCACGGGTCGTCCTCGAGCGCCTTGGCCGACAGGGTGAGCCGGCGCGTGGCCGGGTCGGCAGACAGGACAACGACCTCGACCGCTTGGCCGATGGACACCACCTCACGGGGATCGTCGGTGTGACCCCAGGTGATCTCCGTCTTGGGGACGAGCCCGTCGACGCCGCCGATGTCGACGAAGAAGCCAAAGTTCTGGACCCCGCACACCACGCCGCGGTGCGACTGGCCCTCGGCGAGGGTCTGCCAAAGCGCCACGGCCTTGACCTCGGCCTCGGCCTCCTGGAGCGCGCGCCGCGACAGCACGACCCGCTCGCCGGCTTCGAGCACCTTGAAGGTGAACTCCTGCCCGACGAACGAGTCGGGGTCGATCCCCTGGCGCAGCGAGATCTGGCTGCCGGGGCAGAACGCCCGAACCGGTCCGACGCGGACGGTGTAGCCGCCCGAGTTGCGGGACTCGACGCGGCCCTCCACCGGAACGCCGGAGGCAGCGGCCTCGGCGAGGTGTTCAGCGGCGGCATCGCCAGTGAGCTTCAGTGTCAGCGAGACGCCGATCTCGCCGGCGCTGACGATGAACGCCACGATCGCGTCCCCCGGCGCGGCATTGGGGAGCTCGCCGCGGTCGAGCTGGCCCTCGGACTTGCCCCCGACGTCGACGAACACGGTGTCGTGGCCCACGCGAGTCACGTTGCCGGTCACCTTGCTCCCCGGCTCGAGCTGGCGGGTGGGTGCCGCGTCCTCCATCATCGCGGCGAGGTCTTCCGGTCGCATCTGGGCGAGCGCCTCGAGGTCGGACAGATCGAGCCGGCCCACGCTGACCTCGGCGGTGGGGCGGGCGGGCTCCGGCTTCGCGGCCACCGGGGTCGGTGGCGCGGCGGACGCGTCTCTCCCTTCGGCCGGGGCGGGATCGCGGGGCTCTCCGGCGGCGCGGCGGCGCGGTGGTCGGGCTGGGTGCGGGCTGTCGTCGTGGTCGTTGGGAAGCATGCGGCGTCCTATCCGGGCACCGGAGCCGTGGCGAGCGCCGCAACGGCCCGCAACCCGGCCAGCTCTTCTGGCCGGTCTGCAAGGATGGCGGCGCGCAGTCGGGCCATCAGGGTGTGGTAGTAGGTGAGGTTGTGGACGGTGAGCAGCCGTCCCGCCAGGCGTTCCTTCGCCCGCGCGAGGTGGGATAGGTACGCGCGGCTGTAGGTGGTGCACGCTGGACAGGCGCAGTCCGGGTCGAGCGGGCCCGGGTCCTCGCGGTAGCGGCCGTTGCGAAGGTTCACACGGCCGACGCTGGTGTATGCCTGGCCGTGGCGCCCGGCTCGCGAGGGCAGCACGCAGTCGAACAGGTCGACCCCGGCGAGCACCGCGTCGACGATGTCCACGGGATGTCCGACCCCCATCAAGTAGCGCACGCGATCCGCAGGGAGCGCCGCGGCGGAGAGACGGGCGTACGCAACGAGATCGTCGCGGTGCTCGCCCACGGAGAGCCCGCCGATGGCGTACCCGTCCAGGTCGAGGGCGGTCAGCTCCTGGGCGTGCGCGACCCTGAGGTCCTCGTACAGTCCGCCCTGGACGATCCCGAACAGCGCGGTGCGATCCGGTTGGCGTCGCGCGGCGAGGCAGCGGCGCAGCCAGCGCGTGGTGCGGTCGGTGCTCTGCTGGGCGCGCTCCCGCGTAGCGGGGTGCTCGAGGCACTCGTCGAGCGCCATCGCGACATCCACGCCGAGCGCTTCCTGGATCTGAACGGCGAGCTCGGGCGTGAGCATTCGCCGGTCGCCGTCCTCAGGAGAATGAATCTGGACCCCGCGTTCGCTCACGACCGTCCGGTCTCGCATCGAGAAGATCTGGTATCCGCCGGAGTCCGTGAGGATCGGGCCGTCCCAGGCCATGAACCGGTGCAGCCCCCCCAGCCGCTCCACTACCTCGTGTCCGGGTCGCACCCACAGGTGGTAGGTGTTCGCGAGCACGATGTGGGACCCAGCATCGCGCAGCTCGGAAGGCGTCACGCCGCGCACGGTGCCGCGCGTCCCCACGGGCATGAACGCCGGCGTGGGCACCGGGCCGTGGACCAGGGACAAGGTACCGGCGCGTGCGGCGCCGCAGGACTGGATCAGCTCATAGGATGAGCATGGCGTCGCCATAGGAGTAGAACCGGTAGCCCGTGCGGACCGCGCAGTCATAGGCGGCGAGCAGGCGGCTGCGGCCGACCAGCGCGCCGACCAGCATGAGCAGGCTGCTGCCGGGCAGGTGAAAGTTCGTGATGAGGCCGTCGATGGCGCGGAAGTCGTAGGGCGGCTGGATGAACAGGTCGGTGGACCCGGGCCCTGTGGTCGGCAAGCCACCGGCGGTGAGGGTGGCTGCCTCGAGGGCGCGTGCCGAGGTGGTGCCCACCGCAACGACGCGTCCCCCGCCAGCGCGCGTCTGAGCGATGGCCTCGACGGTGGCGCCAGGGATGTCGTAGCGCTCCACGTGCAGGCGGCCCGCCGCGATCTGCTCGGGCCGCAGTGGCAGAAAGGTGCCCAGCCCGACGTACAGCGTGAGGCGCGCCAGTCGGACCCCGGCGGACCCGAGGTGCTGCAGCAGCGGGGCGTCGAAGTGCAGGCCGGCGGTCGGGGCGGCCGCGGCGCCCAGGGGGCCGCCGAATACGGTCTGGTAGCGGTCGGTGTCGCTCGGCTCGGCGGGGCGATCCATGTAGGGCGGCAGCGGGAGCTCGCCGGAGCGTCGCATGACCTCGGCGATCGGGTCGTCGGTCCGCAGCGAGACGACGCCTTGTTGGGCGGGAGCAACGATGGTGGCGCGAGATCCGTCGGACAGGGTCAGCACGTCGCCGGCGCGCAGCTTCTTGGCGGGGCGAGCGAGCGCCCGGACGGCGCCGGGTCCCGGGTCCAACACGAGCAGCTCGACGGCGCCGCCGGAGGCGCGCTTCGCCCGGAGCCGCGCGGCCATCACGGTCACATCGTTGACCACGAGCAGGTCGCCGGGGGACAGGTGTGTCGGCAGGTCGACGAACTGATTGTGCGCGGGGGACCCGGTGACGCGCCCGAGGCACAGCAGTCGGGACCCGGAGCGCACCGAAGTGGGCCGGCGCGCGATCTGGTCGTCCGGAAGGGCGAAGGTCCAGCCGGTTGGTGGGTGGGTTGGCATCGTTGTCCGGGGGGACGTTAAGGCCCCGCGCCGCTTGACTCGAGCGGCGAGGTGCTTCTTCTTAGCCCTCCTCGGCCCGGTGGTGTTCGTGAACCCGCTCGACATCCTTCCGATCGTCCTCATCTTCGGCGTGATGTACCTGTTGTTGGTGCGGCCTCAGATGCAAGAGAGGGCGTCGCACGACAAGCTGATCGAGTCGCTCGTCAAGGACGACGCAGTGGTCACGAGCTCCGGCATCCACGGCAAGATCACCTCGGTCGCTGATCAGACCGTTGTCCTCGAAATCGGCGACCGTACGCGGGTCACCATCGACAAGAGCAGCGTGGCACGCCGACAAGGCGAGCCCACGCCGCAGAAGTAGGAGCCGTCTTGGAAGGCATCACCTGGTTCCGATTGACCGCGATCTTCGCGCTGGTGGTCGGGGCGCTGTACATCCTGTCGCCCACGTTCGTGGGCGAGGACACCGAGAGTCAGCTCGCGAGCGCCGCGAGCTCTGTTGAGATGACCGGAGCACGCTCCGGTGCCGATCTCGATCTCGGCTTCACCGTCGATGGGGGGAGCGCGCCGGATGCAGCTGTGGCGCTCGAAGCGGCGCTGAAGGCCGCTGACGTGGCGGTGAGCGACGTGTCGGTAGAGGGATCCACTGTCGAGGTGGTGCTGGCGCTGGGCTCGAGTCGCGCCGAGGTCACCGAGGTCGCAGCCCTGCTCGCACCGTTCGTGCTCTACGTAGGCGGAGAGGACACGCCGCTGCCGGCGCCCAACGCCGAGGCGCTCGCCGGGTTCGCGGGCGCACTGCCCGCCGGGGCCGCCGCCTTGGAGATCCCGGTGGCCGCGGCCACGCTCGGCGCCGACGGCACAGCCAAGCTGACGCTCCCCGACGATGCTTGGCCCGCGCGCCAGCCAGTCGCGTTGCTCGCGCTCGCCGGCAGAGTCATCGGCTGGGTCACGCCAGACGGCACCGCACGCCCGCTCGGCGACGACGCAACGAACACAGCGTTCTCGCTCCTCGCTGCTCCCTACACCGGACCCGCCATCACGCTGAACGAAGTGTCCGAGGTCATCGGCACGACCGCCGGCGCGGATGCACTCCCAGTCGCCGAGGCAGTGCCCTCGCGGGTTCCTGCCTGGGTTCGCGGTCTGATGCCCAGCAAGCGAATCAACCTGGGTCTCGACCTGCAGGGCGGGATCGACCTGACCCTCCAGGTGGAGCTGGAGGACGCGGTCCTCGGACAGGCCACCCGCGACATCGCCTACCTCAAGGACGCGGCGGTCAAGGAAGGGATGATCATCGAGTCGGTCCAGCGCGCCCACGTGGCCCCGGTGATCGAGGTGACCACGGACTCGTCGCTGTCCGAGCTCCAGGGCTTCCTCCGCGAGCGGCTGTCGGACTACATCTACAGCGAGTCCGACGGCAACGTGCACAAGTTCCAGATGTCCGACGTGCGCCAAGGGCAGGTCCGCGATCAGGCGGTCGAACAGGTGCTCGAGACGCTCCGCAAGCGGGTCGACGCCACCGGGGTCAAGGAGCCGTCGATCGTCAAGAAGGGCGGCGGGCGCATCAATGTGCAGCTCCCGGGCTTGGTCGACGTGCAGTCGGCGGTGGACGCCATCGGCACCACCGCGGTCCTGCAGTTCCGGATGGTGGACGAGGAGTTCGACGACGCGCTGCTCGAACAGATGATCCAGGCGGCGAAGGACGAGATGCCCGAGGACCAGTTCCTCGACGATGAGCTTCTGAACCGTTGGTTGTGGGACAGCAAGCGCCTCGACCGCGAGCGGATGATCCTGTGGCAGTACAGCGAGGTCGCCGGCGAGACGCCGGAGCGTACGGTGTCGCTGCCGCTGATGGCCGACGTGGTGCTCACCGGCAACGACGTCAACGACGCCGGGGTGGGCTGGGACCAGACGCAGTCGCCCTACGTCAGCCTCGAGTTCAAGCCGCGCGGCGGCAAGATCTTCTGCGACGTGACCGGGGAGGCTGTCGGCAAGCGGTTCGCCATCATCCTCGACGAGATCATCACCAGCGCCCCGAGCATCCGAGAGCAGATCTGCGGTGGGGCAGCCCAGATCGACATGGCCTCAGCGGCCGACCCGCTGCAGGAGGCACAGAACCTGGCGCTGGTGCTCCGCACTGGTGCGCTGGATGCGCCCGTTGTGGTGGCGTCGGTTCGCCAGGTGGGCGCGTCCCTGGGCGCAGACTCCATCCGCCAGGGCTCCATTGGTGCCGTCGTCGGGGCGAGCATTGTGCTCGTGTTCATGATGTTGTGGTACCGGACGTCTGGGCTGATCGCAGACTTCGCGCTGATCGTCAACGTGCTGCTGGTGCTCGCGGCCCTCGCGCAGTTCGGCGCCACGCTCACGCTGCCGGGCATCGCGGGCATCGCGCTGACCGTCGGGATGGCGGTGGACGCGAACATCATCATCTTCGAGCGAATCCGAGAAGAGCTGCGCCTGGGGATTTCTCCTCGGAAGGCGGTCGATGTCGGGTTCGACAAGGCGGTGGTTGCGGTGCTCGACGCCAACATCACCACCGCCATTGCCGGCATTGTCCTGTATTCGTACGGCACCGGGCCCATCAAGGGCTTTGCCGTGACGCTGCTCGTCGGCATCATCACTACGCTGGTCACCGCGCTCTTCGTGACCCGCACCCTCATGGAGCTAGTGACACGCAGCTCCACCGCCCGGCTGAGGATCTGAGCCATGTTGGAGTTCGTGAAACGCTGGCTCGACGCCCTCGAGTTCGACTTTGTGAGCTGGCGAAGGGTCGCCGGTACAGGTTCCATGTTGTTGGTGCTGTCCTCCTGGCTCGTGTTCGTGGCCATCGGGCCCAACTGGGGCATCGACTTCACGGGCGGCACGGAGATCCACCTGAGGTTCGTGAACTGCGAGCAGGGCGCGGATGCGCGCTGCGACGCGGATGGGGATGGGATCTCAGACAATGCGCTGAAGACGGAGATCAGCGAGGTTCGCACGGCCTTGCGCCAGCTCGGCCTGTCCGATGACGCCGTGCAGGCGGTCAACGGGTCGGAGTCCGGCGAGTTCGTGGTCCGGATCCAGGACGCCACGTTCGGCATGGAGGAGCTGCAGGCCGAGGTGCGCACTGCCCTCGACACCCTGTACGGCGAAGACTGGATCTCGGCGGTGGATGCGACGGCCGAGGTCTCGGCCCGGTTCGCAGTGACATACACCGGCGAGGCCAAGACCCATCAGCAGGTCACGCGCGACTTGCAGGAGACGTTTCCCCAGGCGCGAGCGACCCCGGGCAAGGACGAGAACCAGGTTGTGATCGAGGTGCCGGGGCTGTCCGAGCGCATCAAGGTGAAGATCGCGGAGGCGGTCGGCGGCCGCCCGTTCGACGTGTTGAGCACGGATGCGGTTGGCCCGAAGGTTGGTGGCGAGCTGCGTCGGCAGGGATTCACGTCCATCGCCGCCACGCTCGGCCTCGTCCTGCTCTACGTCGCCTTCCGGTTCGACCTCGGGTTCGCGCCGGGCGCCGTGGTCGCCCTGTTCCACGACGTCTCAGTCACGGTCGGGATCTTCGTGCTGATGCAGCTCGAGTTCAACCTGCCGATGATCGGCGCGCTGCTGACCATCGTCGGGTACTCGCTCAACGACACGATCGTCATTTACGACCGAATTCGAGAGAACCGAGACAAACATTCTCGGCGCGATCTGCGCTCGCTCATCAACGGGTCGATCAACGAGACGCTGACTCGAACCGTGGCCACGTCCCTCACGACGATCATGGCGATTCTGATGTTCCTGGCCTTCGGCGGTCCGGTGATCCGGAACTTCGCCTTCGCCATGTTCCTCGGGATCATCTTCGGTACGTACAGCACCGTGTTCGTCGCTTCGCCGATGATCCTGGTGATGGAGGACGTCAAGCCGTGGCTGGCCAAGTTCGTGGCGTTCGGGGTCGATGATGATGATGATGATGCGTCGGGAGACGACGACGACCCGTCCGGGAACCTGACGGAGTCCGAGAAGCGCCGGCGGGAGCGCGCTGACGCAGAGAAGCGCGGACTCGCAGGCTGATGGCGTCCGTTTCGCTCAATGCGCGCTCCCTTGGTGCGTTGGGTGGGCTATGAGCAACCCGGTGGTTCCCCGGCCGGAGATGTCACGAGGGTGAATGAGACAGGTCAGGAGCCCGCCGAGAACGCGGGCGGTCGGCGCTTTCACGTGCACACTTGCCTCGGGCGCGGTGGCTTCGGTGAGGTGTACCGCGCCACGATGTTGAGCGCGGGCGGCGTTCGCACCGAGGTCGCGATCAAGATTCTCCGCGGGGACATCGACCCGGGAAGCGAGGCCGTCAAGCGGCTTCGAGACGAGGGCCGCATGCTGGGCGCGCTGCGGCACCCGGCCATCTTGCGGGTGCACGATCTGGTGCTGCTCGAGGATCGCGTTGCGTTGGTCACCGAGTTCGTCGAGGGCGGGGATCTTGAGCTGTGCATGCGTGCGGACGGGCTGATGCCCGTGCGGGCACTCATGGGCGTCATCGGGGAGGTCGCAGCCGCGTTGCACGCCGCATGGAGCACGCCGTCTGTCAGCACCGGGGAGCCCATCGGGCTGGTCCACCGCGACGTCAAGCCGGCCAACATTCGGATCGGCAAGCACGGTCAGGTCAAGCTGCTCGACTTCGGTATCGCACGCGCCACCAACGTGGTCCGGGAAGCACAGACTGCCGACAACACCATGATGGGCAGCTACCTGTACATGGCGCCGGAGCGGTTCCACGAGGACGCGGTCGACCCGCCGTCCGATGTGTATGCGCTCGGCTGTGTCCTGTTCGAAGGGCTGTCCGAGCAGCGGCTGTTCGATGCCATGACGCTGAAGCAGATCTACGGAACGATGCTCTCGTCTCGTCGGTTCAACGGGCACATCGAGCAGCGCTTCACCTCTCTGCCCGCGGAGGTGCCGCCTGAAGTGGTCGGTCTGCTCAGGAATATGCTGCACGTCGACGCGGCTGAACGCCCGACGGCGCTGCAGGTCGCCCAGCGGTCTGAGGATCTCGTGGAGGATCTGGGAGGGCCCACGCTGAAGCGCTGGACCCGGGAACATCCCTGGCCTCCCACACCGGTCCTGGTCGGGTCGCTGCAGGGGCGCCACCTCACGGCCCACTCGTTCACCGCCGTTGCCATGGTCACGGCGGAGGCGACGGTCGACATCCCGCGTCGACACAAGCCGCGTTCTCCGCCCGCCGTGGGGATGATGGCGTTGCCGTCGCCTGGCAGCCCGCTCCCGACGGACCTCCCCAGCGCGCCGACGGCGCGCGTGCCGCGTCCGACGGAGGGCGCGCCGACCGCAGAGGAGCCGAGTCTTCCGGAGCCCGGCTCCTACTTCGCAATCGATCCTTCTTCGGCGCCGGAGCCCATGCCCGGTGTGCTGGAGGAGACCCCGCTGGGAGCATCGTACGAGGACGAGCGGCGTGCCCACTCTGGCTCCAGCGCCTCGGAGAGCGGGCGGACGTCTCGCTGGATCCCGGCCGTCCTGCTGATCCTGCTGTTGGGCGGTGTCGGTGCACTGGTTGCCGCCACCGGCGTGCTCGGGATGTTCACGCTGGACGGGCCGGATGCTGCCATCGAAGGTCCACGGGAGCCTGGGCTGACGCCCGCTCCGCCTTTGGTGGCCGTTGAGCTGCCCCCGCCCGCCCCCGCGGAGGATCCGGCCGCGGAGGAGCCCGTCGTGGCGGAGCCCGTCGTGGCGGAGCCGGCCGCCGTCTCGTCGTCCGTACTCAGGGACCGTGGCTGGGATGCGGTCGATGGTGGGGACCACGCTGGCGCACTGTTGTTGTTCGAGCAGGCCGTCGGCCGTGGAGGCGGCGATGCCGAGGCTCAGTATGGGAAGGGCTACACGCTCATGCAGCTGGGTCGACACGACGAGGCCACCAACGCTCTGTGCATCGCCATAGACGCCGGCGGGGCCTCCTTGAAGAACGAGATCCGGAACATCATGTCGCGCAGCGGGCTGATCTGCCCGTAGAGGCAGCAGTCAGGCCTTCTTGTCAGCCGTGCCGCGGCGATGACGACGCGGCCTGGGGGTTCCATCATCGGGCGCCTCACCTTCAGGTGCCGCCGCGTTGGCTACGTCCGCTTTGGCCGTGTCCACTTCGCCGTCAGGGCTGCGTCGGCGCCTGCGTCGCCTGGCCGCAGCGGGCGCTTTCGCCGCGGTGGTGTCCTCAGGCTCGGCCCGACGGCGACGTCGCCGCGGCGCGGGCTTGTCCTCCTTCGGTGCCTCGGATCCCGTTGCCTCGCGCTTGCGCGCCGCCTTTGCCCACCGCGGATCGGCTGCGGGGGGCGTCTCGTCGGTGTCGTCGTCGGCCGCAACCTGCGCCGCTAGCTGCGCGGGGGTGTGCGCCGTAGTCTTTGTGGACACGAGCTTGGCGCCGCGCTGCGAGCTCTGCTGCTTGCCGTCGAGGCGCTCCATCAGCTCCGCAAGGCTCGCCCCCTTTGCCTTCGGGAGCAGCCCGGCCAGGGCTGCCGTCAGCGCCTCGCCAGTGAGGCGTCGCTCAGGGGTTTCGTGGAGCGCCCTGGCGAGCACCTCCGCCACCGACTTGGGAATCCCGTTGCCCCGTCCGATGGACACAGCCGCCGGGACGTCGTCCCCGTAGACCGGCCGGCCGGTCATCATCTCGGCCGCGATCAAGGCCAGAGCGTACGTGTCGCTCGCGAGCTCCTCTGACTTGCCACCCAGCCGCTCGGGAGGGGTGTACCGCATCGCGTCGGGCGGCAGCTGCGCTCCGTCTGACGCGGCCAGCTCAACCGCGGGCAGGCCGTACCCGATGATCTGTACCTGACCGTCCGCCCGCAGGGAGATGCGCCAGGGATCGAGGCTGCCGTGGGAGTAGCACCCCAGTGTGGGGCCGGTCTCCGCGGCCTCGGTGAGGATCTGCCCGGCAAGCCACGCGAGCTCGACCCCGGCGCGGACGCCGAGCGACTGTGACAGGTCGCCGTACTTCCGCAGCACCTCCTTCAGCGACCACACCGATCCGGTGGGGTACGCGAACAACCCGGCGGCGCGATCCGCATGGCTGAGCCCCACGAGACCCCGCACCATCGGGTGGTCGAGGAACGAGCGCACCAAGTCGACGCCCAGGTTCAGCCCCGGATGCGTACGGTGCCGCTCGTCAAAGACGATCGCTGTGTGCAGCAGCCCGGCCGGATCCTCCATCTCCACAAGGGCGGATCCAGGACCCTTGAGCTCTCTGCCGGTCGAGATGAGCTCAATTTGGTCGCTCAATGCCTCCTCCACGGCCGCTCCGACGATATCATCGATGCGTTGGAGGTGGGCTTGGATTCGGCCAGGCGTGTGCTGATGCTGCACACGGGAGGGACGCTCGGCATGGTGGCGGAGCCGCTCGAGCCAGGCGGTTTCGGTGCGGACCTGCTCGATCACGTTCCGGAACTTCGTCAACTTGCGGATCTCGATGTCCGGATCGTGTGCAACGTCGACAGCTCGGACCTGGGCCCGCCTGAGTGGACCCACCTTGCCCAGACCATCGCTTCCGAGCGGGAAGCCTACGACGGCTTCGTCATCGTGCACGGCACGGACACTATGGCGTTCACCGCGGGCGCCCTGGCGTTCGCGCTACAGGGGCTCGACCGGCCCGTTGTGCTCACAGGCGCGCAGCGGCCACTCGCGGTCACGCGCTCCGATGCCCGACGCAACCTGGTGGACGCAGTGGAGGTCGCCACAATGGACCTTCCGGAGGTCGCGATCTGCTTCGACGGCCTCCTGCTTCGCGGCTGCCGCTCGGTGAAGGCGGACACGCGGCACTACCGGGCCTTCGCTAGTCCTGGCGTCGAGCCCCTCGCACGCCTCGGCACGGGGGTGCAGGTCGCGCAGCACATCCGACGCCCGGTCGATCCGTTCGTGTGCATCCCTGCGTTCGATCCGGCGGTTGACGTGATCCATCTGGCCCCCGGCTTGCGCCCAGAGATTCTGAGCCGCCGGCTGTCCGACCCCGCACTGCGCGGGGTCGTGCTCGCCGCGTTCGGTGCCGGGACCATGCCCAGCAACGGACTCGACACGGTGTTGGCGGAGGCGATCGAGGGCGGCATCGAGGTACTTGCTGTGACTCAGTGGGGCGGTTGGGTCGACCTCGACCTGTATGCGAACTCCCGCCAGCTGAAGCTCGCTGGTGCTGTCCCCGGGGGCTCGATGCGGATCGAGGCCGCCGTGCCCAAGCTGATGCACGCCCTCGCGAACCACGCCGACAGGGTCGCGCGGCGTGCCTGGCTGCTTCGAAACTTGGCGGGGGAGCGCTGCTAGCCCGATGTGGTGCACTCTTGGATGGCCGCGACGATGTCCTCGACCTCCGCCATGCCGCCGACGCCGACGTCGCCGCATGCCAGCCGCTTCTCGGTGGGCCTGAGTACCCGATAGCGCGGCATCTGCGCCAGCCACTGCAGGTTGCGCTGGACGACCGGGTGCTCCCACATCGCCGTGTTCATGGCGGGGCAAAGCAAGCACGGGACGCCGGAGGGGAGCGCCATCCAGACCGTGGTGAGAGCGTCGTCGGCGAGGCCGCAGGCAAGCTTGCTCAGGGTATGGGCAGTGAGCGGGGCGACTGCCGCCACCTGTGCCCACTTTGCCAGGTTGACGTGCTCGACCGCGCCCGGACCCTCCGCGCTGCCCGTTCCGGTTGCGAGCGCGTCCAGCAGCACGGTGTGACCGCTCATCGCCTCGAACGTGAGGGGTCCGACGAACCGGGTCGCGCCGCGGGACATCACGACGCGCACCTCGTGCCCGGCCTTCACCAGTTGGGAGGTAAGGTCAGCAGCCTTGTAGGCCGCAATACCACCGGTGACGCCGAGCAGGACGCGCATCGCTCCTCCGCACGCCCGATAACGCGGATCAGGCTGCGGAGCGGAGCCGGCGCCGCAGACGCTTGATGCCCTGGCCACAGAGCTGGCAGGCGCGCGACTCGGTGACGCCGAGCTCGACACCGACGCTCTTGAGCGGCATTTCCTGGAGGTAGTACAGCCGGATGGCCTTGGCCTCGCGCTCGGGAAGCTGGCCGATGGCGTCGACCACCTGGCCGTGCAGCTCCAGCTGGGCGGCCATCTGCTCGACGTCGTTGTCGTCGGAGACTTGCTCGATCAGCGGCGTGGGGTTGTCGTTGGCGGCGGGTGCATCCAGCGACAACAGCTGGCGGATCTCAGAGTCCCGCAACAGTGAGCGGTACTCGGGCAGTCCGATGCCGAGGCGAGCGGCGATGGCCTTGTCGGAGGGAAGCTGACCGCCGGTGGAGCGGAGATCGCGGCGCGCCCGCTCGATTGCTTGCGCCTTGCGACGTACAGAGTGGGGGACCCAGTCCACAGCGCGCAGCGCATCGAGGATGGCCCCGCGAATGCGGTGGCGCGCATATGTGTCGAACGGGACGCCCCGCTCAGGGTTGAAGCGCGCCATGCTCTCGATGAGTCCGACGACACCCACACTTGTCAAATCGTCTAGCTCCACCGAGTTCGGCAGCCTGGAGTGGATCTGCCGCGCGATTCGTTGGACGAGCGCATAATGTTTCAGGACGAGCCCGTTTCTGGCTGTGTTGATGTTGGACATGGACAACCTCCCCGCTGGAAGTGCTGCGAGGAGCGTGCCAGACGGTGTTAACGACTGTACCGGCGATATCGGCGTGTCGTTCCGAGGTTGAGACGTGTCCCAGACGATACGCGTATCCGTTTGGATACCCATTCGGTTGCGGCCGAGGCATAGGTTAACCTTGGGGTCGATCATCCTGGAGGATCCCATGAGGCCTGTGCATGAGCCAATTCGAGAGCCCGATAGCGGCAACCGTGCCGCCGACAGGATGGTCCAGTGGCTTGCCGACCGTGGTGTTCGTCGTGTCTTCGGTATTCCAGGGGGGGCCGTAGCACCCATTTATGACGCTCTTGTGGACACGGACATTGAATCTGTGGTGTGCCAGCATGAGGCTATGGCGACCTATCTGGCATATGGAGAGGCAGCCGCCACCGGCCGTCCCGCCGTCGTGCTCGTCACCGCCGGTCCAGGTGTCCTCAACACCCTCACCGCAGTGGCAGCTGCCTACATGGACGAGGTGCCGATCATCGTGATCACGGGTGATGTCCGAACCGACTGGGCCGGCCGCGGCGCGATTCAGGATGGCGGCGCCGACGGGCTGGACGTCCGTTCCATCTTCCGGTCGGTGACCCGGTTTCAAGACACCCTCACTGACCCCGCGCAGATCGAGATCATGCTGGGTCAGGCCTGGGATGCGAGCCTGCAGCACCCGCGCGGTCCTGCGCTGCTGCAGATCCCGGCCGACCTGTCTTGCCAGGCTACGCCCGTAGCGCCTGAGTGGCGTGCCTCTTGGGTCGGTGCGGTCCCGGACGGGGCGGAGGTAGAAGCGGCTGCAGCGGCGCTGCAGGCTGCCGAGCGGCCCGCCATCTTCGTGGGCGTCGGCGCGCGTTCCGCAGGGGTCGGTGACCTCGCTCTGCGGCTCGCGTATCGCCTTCGTGCGCCCATTATTGTGGATGTGGAGGGCAAGGGCGCCGTGCCGGATGACGATCCGTTGGTGCTCGGCCTCAATGGGCTGGGTCAGGCGCCGGAGGTGCTTCGCTACCTCCAGGGTGGGGTCGACGTGATGCTGACCATCGGTGCCCGATTCGACGACACGTCCACCCGGGGCTTCTCGGAGGACCTGCGCCCCACCAAGGTGCTCATCCAGATGGACCACGACGCCACCCGAATCGGGCGGGCTTGGCCGGCGGAGCTGCCCATCGTCGGCGACCTGTCGCGGGCCTGCAGCATGTTGCTGGCCGCGTGCGATCCAGCACCGGTTCGCGTCCTCTCCAAGCGGCAGGCAGCTATCGACCACGCGCGCGACTTTGTCGCCGCGCAGCCCGATGTGATGGGGCCTGCTGCGCCGTTCAATCCCAATGGGGTCATCCGCGAGCTCGCAGAGAGCTGGGGCTCTGACGCTCGGTTCGTGTCGGACATCGGGAACCACCTCCTGTTCGCGGTGCGCAACCTGCGTACGAACGTCCCAGGCGGCTTTCACGTTTCGCTCGGACTTGCGGGCATGGGCTCGGGCATTGGGGCCGCGATGGGAATGGCGATCGCGGGGGACGATGAACGGCCGGTGATCTGCATCTGCGGAGACGGCGGACTGCTCATGGTCGGCACCGAGCTCGCGACCTGCGCCCGCCATCGGATTCCGGTCGTCATCTGCGTACTGGACGATGCCCGCTTGGGAATGGTCAGCGACGGCATGGACGCCAACTTCGGCCGCTGCGATGTGGCAGTGACAGCGGGCGCCAACCTGGTGGCCTTCGCCAGTGCCATGGGAGTCGAGGTGGTCGACGTGCAGTCGGCGGCCGACCTGCGCCCGCGCGACCTGACCGGTCCGCTGGTGCTTCGCGTGCCCATCGATCCCGGAGTCCGAATCGAGAACCCACGCCAGGCCGGCTTCAGTGCGGCCAACCATGCGTAGTTCGAGAGTTGGCTTCGTCGGCCTCGGTGTGTGCTTGCCTGAGCAAGTGCGAGGCAATGACCACTGGCCCGCTTCCTGGGCCGCGAACGCGTGGGGCGGCGCCACGGGCGACCTGATCGCGGAGGCAGATCACCAGCTGTCCAACCAATCCGAGACGTTCGCCGGCCAGCTGGCCGCGAAGTTCTTCGATGATCCATTCCGGGGCGCGAAGGAACGCCGCGTCCTGCCGCGCACCATGGTCTCCTCAGACATGGAGGAGGTCGCGGCGCGCAGTGCGCTGCAGAGCGCGGGTCTCGAGCCGTCGGATGTCGATGTCCTGATCACCCACTCCGACCTGACGGATGATCCGGGTCTCGGCAACCACGGCATTCTCGCTGGGCGGCTCGGGCTGCCACGCAGGCTCGCGTCCTTCACCCTCGAGGCAGGCTGCGGGAGCTTCGGACCGCAGATCGTAGCGGGGCTCGGGCTGCTGGGCGCCGGGCGCAAGTG
>Ga0316189_10000672_pt1 | contig 34219 bp, 24 predicted proteins | sample LowCovwburrow_MG_FD_204930 | JGI IMG/M metagenome (GOLD analysis project Ga0316189, IMG submission 204930) | Coastal sediment microbial communities from Maine, United States - Lowes Cove worm burrow | ecosystem: Environmental > Aquatic > Marine > Coastal > Sediment | place: USA: Maine...
GGGATGAGGCCGTCGTCGGGGAGCGCCGCGCCCGTGAGGTCGCTGAGCTCCGCCTCGGCGAGGCGAAGGCGAAGATCGAGGCCTTTGAGGCTGAGGTCATCGACCTCAAGGCGATGGTGCGTGGGAGCAACCACGACACGATGTTGATGCTCGAGCAGCAGGTCCGCGAGCTCTCCGAGGCCAAGCGCGAGCTCGAGGTCCGGTTCAAGACCTCGCAGGCGGCGGTCGGTGACAGGGTCGCCCTGGAGCGCCGTCTGGTCGAGACCCAGGATCGGCTGCGCGCTGCGGAGGGCGAGCTGAGCGGGGCGAAGAGCGAGCTGTCACGGGCACGCGTCGCGCACCAGGCGAAGAGCGCGGTGCTCGAGGGGAGGGTCCGCGACTACGAGCAGGAGATCGAGTTCGCCGAGGCCCGGATCGACGCGGTGGCGGCGGAGCAGGCCGAGGCGCAGCGGCAGGAGCTGGACGCGCTCCAGGGCAAGCTCTCCGAGGCCCATCGCCAGCTCCGGATCGGGCGCGAGCACATCGAGGAGCGTGACGAGGAGCTCGACCGTCTCGAAGAGGAGATCGAGGAGCTGCGGGCGGCGGCGGCGGCCGGCGACACCGACGTCGAAGCGACGCTGCGCAAGCGGGTCGCCGAGGTGGAGGCAGAGGTCAAGGGGCTTGAGCAGAGCCTTGTGGAGGCGAAGGGCGAGGCGGAGAGCGCCGCGGCCGAGCTTGTCGCGGCGAAGGAACAAGCGGAGAGCGTCGAGGCAGAGCTTGCCGCGGCTCAGATCGCGAACGCAGCCTTCGAGGTCGGCATCTCGGAGAACGAGCAGGAGCTAGACCGTCTGCACAGTGCAGCGCAGGAGCTGACGTCGGAGCTGGCCGCCGCCAAGGAGTATGCGAAGGAGTGCCAGGCGGAGGTCGAGGGCCTGTGCGAGGAGCTAGCGGCCGCACGGGCGGGCGACGCCGACACAGAGGGCTCCGATGACGGACGTCTGGCTGAGATGGCCGAGGACCTGCGCCGTGCGCAAGCGGCGGTGCTCCGCCTCGAGGACGAGCTTGACAGTGCCCGCGTGGAGATTTTGACCGCTCAGAGCCTCCCCCTCAGCGACGAGGATGAGACGCTGCGTGAGGCCCTGCACAAGGAACTCACTGAGGTCCGAGTCCGGGTCGCGGAGCTCGAGGCTGCGGCTGTGGCACGCGAGGAGCTCGCGCAGACCGAGGCCGGCATTCATCGCCAGCAGAACGTGTCGATGGAGCAGGCGCTGATCAGCGCGATCGATGATCTCAACGCGGAGCGGCAACGGGTGCAGGCCATGGAGGGCCAGCTTCGGGCAGCCGAGCTCAAGGCGGCCGGGAGGGGGGATGAGACGCGGGCGGAGCTGGAGGGTCGCGACGCGGCGCGGGAGGCCGAGGTCGAGGCGATGCGGGCGGAGCTGGAGGGTCGCGGCGCGGCGCGGGAGGCCGAGGTCGAGGCGATGCGGGCGGAGCTGGAGGGTCGCGACGCGGCGCGGGAGGCCGAGGTCGAGGCGATGCGGGTCCGCTTGGCGGAGGCGGAGAGCCAGCTCGAGGAGGCCGGGCTCATCGCCCAGGTGCACATCTCAGCCCGCGATGAGGAGCTCGCGGAGTGGCACACGCGGATGCAGGGCTACGAGGCTCAGCTGAGCCAGGTGAACGGGCAGATGGCCGTGCAGATGGGCGCGCTTGTCGAGCTGGAGCGCTCGCTCTCAGCGGCGAAGGCCGCACAGCGCGAGGCGGCTGAGGCTGCGGCTGCGGCGATCGAGGAGGTGGCGGTCAAGTCGGCGATGCTCGCCGAGGCCGAGAGGCAGCGCGACACCTTCTCCGCTGAGGTCGACGAGCTGAGCGCGGCTCGGCCCACAGCCTCGCGGACGGACTCACGCCTGCTCACGGCCCTGGAGAGCGAGCGCCATGAGCTCGAGACCCGCGTCGTGGCGATGGAGGAGGCGCTCAAGGAGGCGAGCCGGGTGGCCGCCGAGGCGCCGGCTGTCGCCGAGCAGGAGCTCGCGGATCTCCGCGGTCAGCTCGGGGAGCTGGCGCGCCAGCTCTCTGTGCGCGATGAGGAGCTCGCCGTCGCGGTCCGCGAGAGGGCGCGAGCAGAGGCCCTGGTGGTCGATTCGGCCACGGCCGAGCCGGTCACCGAGGCGCAGCCTAGGGTCGAGGGTCAGGAAGAGCTGGTCGCCGGGCTTCGGGAGCAGCTTCGGGCCCAGGAGGAGCAGCTCTCCAGCCTCCATGAGGAGCTCCTGCGGGCGAATCATAGGATTCAGGCGGTGAGCCTGCTGAGCGAGCAGGAGTTCGATCCCGACGCGCCCGACGACCTCAAGGTCATCGCCGGGATCGGGCCGGTGCTCGAGCGTCGGCTGCGGGAGGCGGGCTTCAACAGCTACCGCGATCTGGCGCTCCTCGACGAGGCGGGCCTAGAGGCTCTCTCGGGGCCGATAGCCTCGCTTCGCAACCGGATCCGCCGCGAGCATTGGGTGGTCCAGGCGAAGAAGCTCCACCTGGCGAAGCACGGAGAGCAGCTCTAGCAGCCTGTGGCGAATGTCCGCAGCCCGCAAAGCCAGAGCCCGGAGCCGGAGCACTCGCGTAGTGCCGACGCCGCTGGGTTCAAGGGCGCCAGGAGGCGAGGGCGAGGAGGACAAGCGCGGCGATCAGGGCGAAGGCGCCGAGGGGGACCAGGAGGATCCCAAGGCCAGGATCGCCCGCGTAGTACCAGACGCCGCCGAGAAAAAAGCCCGCGGGCATCAGGAGCGTCGCCGCGAGGAGGAGGCGGGCGGCGAGGCGGAGCGACCGATCGGCGAGGAGCTCGGGCGCGGCCTTGAGGGTGAGCGCGACGCCGAGGTGGAGGAGCCCGAGGAGCGTCCCGTGGGCGTGCGCGAGGGTCCACATGTGCCTGCGCGTGGCAGCGTCGAGGTCGAGGTAGGAGGCGAGCTTGAGCCCGTGCATGGCCTCGAGGCCGAGGCCGAAGAGGGCGGCGAGGGCGATCGTCGTCCAACCGACGCTGAGGTGATGACGGATCCGGGGATCGGGCTTGCTCTGGGTTGTCATCGACCTCGTTCTCGTTCTCGTGCTCGTGCTCGTTCTCGTGCTCGTGCTCGTGCTCGTGCTCGTGCTCGTGCTCGTTCCCGTGTACCCGTTCACGGCGTTCGATGTTCCTACTCTCGAACATCGATGGGGCGGCTGTCACGGTCGGCGAGGAGGGCGGCGAGGGCCGCCTGCTGCAGCTCGCCGCTCCGATCGCGGAGGAGCTGCGGGTCGCGGCGTGTGTCTCCTCCGGCCCGCCAGCGTCGCCTGACCTCGTCGGCGCTCGCCGCCCGCGATGACGGAGCGCCGACGTAGTCGTAGTCGAGCCCTTCGTAGCCGGGCAGGCGGGCGAGGGAGGAGCCGGCGATGTAGCGGACGGCATCGTAGGGGTCCTCCAGGAGGAGGGCGAGGATCGGCGCGACCCAGCGATCGCCGGAGGCCTGGAGCGCCGGCTCCCAGCCCATATGCCAGGCGATCAGCGCCCGTTGGTTGGCATCGCCGGCGACCGCCCAGGCGAGTCCGGCGGCGACCTCTCGCTGCTCTGCCTCGATCGTGGGGGGTTCGGCGTCGTACCAGCGCCCTAGGTGCTCGGCGGTCCAGGCGAGGGTCTGGTCGAGGTGGCAGAGGTTGCAGGCGTTCGGGCGGGCCCCCTGGAGCTGCGCGTCGAGTTCGGGGACGGCGATCTCGTGGCTCCGTGAGGCGCCGAGGAGGCCGTAGGTCGTGTTCGGCATGTGGCAGTTGGCGCAGCGGCTGCCGGGCGAGTCGGCCCTGTGATGGCTGTGGGCCGCGGCCGCTTCGGGGGCGGCGAAGGACGGATGACAGCCGGTGCAGGCGGCGTCCGTGTCCATCTTCGGCGCGAGCTGATCGTTCGGGTCGGCGCCGTGGAGTTGATGGCAGGAGAGGCAGGAGAGCTCACCGCGCTGGTAGCAGGGGCTCTCCAAGAGGCCGCTGAACTCGCGACCGACCACCCGGATCATGCCGTCGCCCCAAAGCCGCCCCTCGACAAAGCCTGGGTCTTGCTGGAGGAGTTCGTCGAGCCAGGGTTGGTCGGCGCGCAGAGGATGGCGGACGACCTGAAGATCAGGGTTGAGGTGGCCCCCTGGGCGAAAGCTCGGACCCTGCTGACGCCACGCGTTCTCGTCGGCGAAGACCGCGGCGCTATGACATTGACCGCACAGCTCCGAGGCCCTGTCGTGGGAGAGCCGGGCCGGGTTGACGATCGTCGGGTCGGCCCCGCCGGCGATGTGTTGCCGGTAGCGCGCTGTGGGATCGCGGTGCCGGGTGGTGTGCGCCTCACCGGGGCCGTGGCAGGCCTCGCAGGCGATCCCCAGCTCGGCGACCGCGCTCGTGGACGCGCCCCCAGCTCCGGCCTCATCAAAGGCGCCCGGGATCCCGCTGACCGCGTGGCATTGGATGCAGACTTGGTTCCACGTGTAGACGGCGTCGCCCTCCGGCGGCCGCAGGAGGGTGCTCTCGTTGGCGACCCAGCGCTGGTCGGCGATCAGATAGGAGAAGGGGAAGGCCAAGAGCCGGCGCTGGTCGGCGCTGGTGACCCAGTAGACCTGGAGGTGGTGGGAGCCGGTGGTCATGACGACCCGGCGCCAGACCTCGGGGCCTGCGCTCAGGGCTTCGCCAGCCTCGGCCGCGGCGAGCTTCCACTCGGGATCGACCATCCGCACCCAGAATTCCTCGCCGCGGCGCTCGGCACGGTAGATGCCGTCGACGCCGACGAGCTCGCGACCGTCGAAGGGGGCGAGAACGGCCGCCTCGGTCGCCCGTTGGGTCATCGTTCGGTGGTAGGTCGCGGCCCAGCTCGCGTGCTCGCCTGGGTGGCAGGAGACGCAGGCGTCGGAGCCGACGAAGCCCGCGTCGCGGCGGAGCTGGGGGGTCGCCGCCTGGAGGGCCGCCCGCGAGGTCGCCTCCGCGGGCCAGCGATCGATCCGCGCAGCGGAGGTGAGGAGCAGGAGCCCCAGGGCGAGGAGGACCGAGACGAGCCCCGCGAGGCCGACCCCGCCGCTGCTCGTCAGCCCGCGAAGGACGCTCTGCGGGGGGGTCATCCCGCCACTTTGCCGCACTGGACCGAGCTTCTCAAACTCAGCCCTGGCGGCGAGCTCCGGCGGGGTGGTCAAACATACCGCCGAGGCCTGGCGAGGGCCTGGCGAGGGCCGGCAACGCCTCAGGGCACCGGGTCGCTGAGGAGCAGGTGGACCCCGCCCTCCGGACCATCGCTCGCGATCGCGAGGTCGAGGCGGCCGTCGTCGTTGACCGGGAGGGCGACGAGCGCCGACGGATCCGAGGTCACCGCGTAGGTCGTGTAGGGGACGAGCTCGCCGAACCCGTGGTTGAGCCAGAACCCGACCGCGTTGAGGCCCGGGAGGGCGACGACGACATCGGCTCCGTCCTCGCCGGTGAAGTCCGCCGCGAGGACCGCGCTCGGCGAGTCTCCGAGGGGATAGGAGGCCTGTGGGTCGAGGTGCCCGTCGCCCTGCGCGCGGAACACCGTGAACTCGTCGGGGCTCTCATAGGCGACGAGGAGGTCACGCTCCGAGTCCGCGAGTGAGGTGGCCGTGAGCGCACGAGGTGCTCCGTCGAGGGGGTAGGAGACCATCTCCGAGAGCGCGTCGTCGACGATCAGGGCGGTCCCGAGGGTCACGCTGCCGTAGTTGATGACGGCGATGTCGTCGACGGGATCGTCGTCGATCGGGGTCGCGATGACGTGGCTGGGGGCGATGCCGGCGGGGATCTCGAAGGGCTGACCGAAGCCGCCGGCACCGTCGCCGAAGTAGATGGCGAGCACACCGTCAAGGTCCAGCGAGGCGACCACGTCGAGGTTGTCGTCGCCGTCGACGTCGGTGAGCGCGAGGCCGGAGATGTCGACATCGTCGGCCACAGAGAGCAGCGCGTAGTCGTCCTCGGAGAGGGCGACGATCAAGCCGCCGAGGCTCATCATCCCGGCGACCCGAGCGGCGACGAAGTCCTCGTCACCGTCACCGTTGATGTCGCCGACCGCGAGGGCTCCCCAGGCGTTCATCGTGTCGAGCGGGCTCTCCGCGCCGAAGGCTCCGTTGCCGGTGTTCTCGAGCCTGTAGAGCCCGTCGTCAGCGGCGGCGAGCAGATCGGGGTAGCTGTCGACGTCGGTCTTGATGGCCGCGATCGCGCTGACCTGAGAGCCGAGCAGGATCGCCTCGCCGAGCTCAAAACAGAGGGGGTCCTCGTCGTTGCAGGGCTCGACGCCGGTGGTGGTGGTTGTCGAGGTTGTCGAGGTTGTCGAGGTTGTCGAGGTTGTCGTCGTCGTCGTCGTGCTCGACGTAGCGTCGGTGGTGGTGGTGGTCGTCGTCGTCTCGGTCGTCGAGAACGCGGAGGTCGTCGACGTCATCGAGGTGTCCGTGGGGGCATCGTCGCCGGTGCAGCCGACGACACCGATGAGGCCTGAGCCCAGGATCCAAGCAAGTTTTCTAGAGTTAAGGAATGTGGTCATGTTCGCTCTACCGGCCCGATCGTAGCTGAAAGAGGAGCTGGGCTCACCTCCTAGGAGGCCGGGCCGATGTCCCGAGTGCTCTCGCGCCGCGATCGTGGGTCCTCATGGCCTCGACGAGGCGCCGCTGTACCGAGTCGTAGTGCAAGTCTCGCCGGAGCCGAGGGGGTCGACGGCGGCTGGAGAGCGCGCGGGACTTTTGCCACGGCCTCCTCGGGTGCTGATGTTGCTACACTCGGCCCACTCTTTCGCTATGCCACGCTCGACCCTTCTTCCAGTTGTGACATCGCTCGGTCTCCTCGGGGCTGGTGCTTGCTTCACGGGTGAAGCCGCCCTGGATCTACCGTGCGAGACCAAGACGGACTGTGGCAGAGAGCAGATCTGCCTCAAGGGGTTCTGCTCGGAGCCGGGCGCGGAGCCGTGCGGAAACGGCCTCGTCAACACAGATGAGGAGTGCGACCAAGGTCCGAAGAACGCCGATGACGGCGCCTGCACGCTCGCCTGCACGCTCGCGGTCTGCGGCGATGGGCTTGTCGGCCCGGATGAGGCCTGTGATGACGGGGCGGCCAACGCCCCAGGCGCGACCTGCACGGAGCTGTGTACGGTGAACGTCTGCGGTGACGGTTTTCAAGGTCCGGGCGAGGAGTGCGACGACGGCGAGGCGAACGGGCTCGGCGCGAGCTGCAGCACGGAGTGCAAGCTCACCGCCTGCGGTGATGGGGTGAAAGGTCCAGGTGAGGAGTGTGACGATGGGGCCGGGAACGCTGTCGACGCGGCGTGTACTCCTGAGTGTACGACGAACATCTGCGGCGACGGCTATGTCGGCCCCGGGGAGCGTTGTGACAGCGAGGACCGCGACGTCTGCACCGAAGACTGCCGGCTGATCGCCTTCGCCGATGACATGAACACCGACAACAACGGGTGGACCCATGAGGTCGTCTCCGAACCGCCGCCGAACATGAAGTGCGACCTCGGGTTTTGTTTTGAGGATACCTGGATCCGGACCCCGGACGTAGGCGGCCTCAAGGGGCACCCAGACGAGGGGGGCGGCACGACCTATGCTTGGTATAGCGGCAACCTGTCGGACGTCCAAGGGGGCGGAGCGAGCCGACTGATATCCCCCGAGATCGACCTGGGAGGGCTCGAGGGGCCGATCAGCTTGAGCTTCGTCCACCGCTTCAGCTTCAAGGAAGTGGACGGCATGAAGGTCTACGCAGACGGCTCGATCGTCGAGGTCTCGGTCGAAGGTGGTCCCTGGGAGAAGCTCGCGCTGAACGGGTACATCGGCGAGATCTCGAACGACTACTCGAATTGCACGCTCACGCCGCCGAATCCTCTCTTGGAGGAGCTCGCCTTCGTCGGAGAGGTGTCCTCATGGTTGACGACGACCGGTCTCCTCGACGCCTACGCTGGATCGAAGATTCGCCTCGGGTTTCAGGTCGGCTCCGACTGTGCCAGCTATGGCGGGCCCTTCGCTGACGGTGATGTCGAGTGGTTCGTCGACAACGTCGAGGTCATCGCCGAGCTACCGTAGCCTGCGCCGGTCATCGCCGCCTCGGGGCATCGAGGCGGTGGCGATGTTCATCGCCCCTCGAGTCGAAGGCGGAGCGGAGCGGCTGATCGCTCCTCCAGGTGAGCTCGAAGCGCTGCCGGGAGAGCCGCGAGCCTCGTCTCGCCCGGCGGCGAGCTAGAAGCGACCGCGCAGGCTCAGCCCCGCGAGGCCTGGGCCGAGGAGCGGCGATACCGAGGCGCTGTCCCTCTTGGCGCTGCGCTGCTTTCCGAGGCCGACGCCGAGGAGCACCGCACCGGCGAGGAGGCTGACCCCGCCGATCGCTCCGCCAGCGATGGCGAGGGTGTTGCCGAGGTTGCCGCGGGCGAACTGATCGCGGCGCCCCTTGAGGTCTGAGGGCTCGAGGGTCGAGAGGTCGTTGGCCTGGCTGCCGAGGACGAACCCGCCGGTCATCATCCCGAGGCCCGCGACGCCGACGCCGATGAGCACTGCGCCGCCGACAACGAGGCCGCGTCCGGGGGTCGAGGTGTCCGGCGTAGGCGTAGGCGCGGGCGCGGGCGCGGGCGCAGGGGTCTCGGTCGGAGCAGGCTCCGGCTCTTCGGTCGGCGGCGGGTCCTCCTGTGGGGCGGCCGCCTTCTCGGCGGCCTCGACCTGGGCCGCGATCGTGTCCCTGCGCGCAGTCGCCTCGGCGCGCTCTTGGCCCGCCTTGTCGGGGTCCGAATAGAGCTCATCGACGCTCTCGATGTAGCCGTCGAGGAGGACCAGCGCCTGGCGCAGGCCGCTCAGCTCTCCGTCGATCTCGTAGGCGCGCTCGCGGGCGGTGGCGATGTTGTAGAGGAGGAGCGACTTGATCTCCATCGTCTCGCTCGACGCTGGGATGATGGTGTAGGCCTCGGTCCACAGGTCGATAGCGCCGCGATAGTCCGCGGTCTCGAACTTCGCGATCCCTCGCTGGTAGAGGCTCTTGGCCTCGACCAGCTGCTCTTCTGCCGGCGAGGTGACCAGCGCGATCGAGGTCACCGACGTCGTCGAGGTTGTCGCCGCGACGACCGGCAGCGGCGCGACCGCAATACTCAGGAGAGCGACGAGAGAAGGGGTCGAGCGGATCATGGACGCCGACCAAGACTATCAGGCCCTGGTGGTCCAGGGGCTAGGCTTGGGAGGTCGTCAACGCGCCCTTGCGCGCCCTCCTCGGCCACAACGACATGTACTGGCGAGGTCCGGCCGCCGCCTTCGCTCGTCGCAGTCGGGGGCCCTGAGCTCCCAGACCTGCGATCCATGCCACACTTGCGAGGTTGACCCCCTGCGTCGCTCGCGCGACGATGTGCCGCAGCCTATGTCTCGTCCTCTCCTCGCCTTCGCCGTCTCCCTCGCGATGTTCGGCGCGACCTCGGCCGAGGCCCGTCCTGGCGGCGCCGATCGTCCGTGGAAGCGGGGGACCTTGATGCCTTCGATCGGGCTCGGCGCGGGCTTTCAGTCCGACCTGACCCAGCTCAGCATCGGCCTTGGGGCGAGCTACTTCGTCGCCAACGGCCTCGCTCTCGGGCTCAGCGTCACCGACACGGTCTTCATCTTCAGCCAGGACTTCCGCGCCGCCTATCCCGGGATCGAGGATCAGGTCGCGACCAACATGCTCCGGGTGATGCCGAGCCTGCGCTACGTCTTCTGGCGAAACCGACGCTTCTCGCCCTACGTCTACGGCGGCGCTGGACCGGTCTTCCTCAACCACGGTGGCGGCACGGTCGGCGAGTGGAACGCGGGGCCCGGCGCCTACATCGGCCTCGGCGGTCCGGTCTTCCTCGACCTCGGAGTGGGCTTCTCCGCTCGCTTCCCCAAGGAGACCTGCGACGCCGGCTTCTATTACAACGGTCCTGACGCGGCCGGGCAGGTGCTCGACGCCTGCTCGTTCCGCTGGGGCCCGCGGATCGGCCTGGTGATCGCCTTCGGCGGTAGTCGCTCGAGCGCGCCACGACGCTCACGGCAGGAGCGGCGGCCGCCGTCGCAGCAGACGTGGGAGGAGCCGGCTCCCGCGGCAGCGCCCGAGCCCGCACCGGCTCCCGAGGCAGCGCCCATGCCCATGCCCGAGGCAGCGCCTGCGGCGGCACCTGCACCCGCGGCCGCGCCCGCGGCACCTGCACCGGAGGCAGCGCCCACACCGGAGGCAGCGCCCACACCGGAGGCAGCGCCCACACCAGAGACAGCGCCCGCGCCGGAGACAGCGCCCGCATCGGAGACAGCGCCCGCGACCGAGGCTCTGCCCGACGGATCGACCGAACCCGTCAGCGAGACGCCGCTCGTCGTCCCCCCCGCGTCGTAGGTCCGCTCGCTCGGCAGGTCGAGCGCTCATCGCCTCGGCTCAGGAGACCTGCACGACGCCGACGAGCGGTCGTGCGGGTGGCTCCGCGCGGAGCGAGCGTTGACGCGACCGGAGCGCGGTTCTCATCGTAGGAAGGTCGTCGTCGATGCGGGTCCGTCGGCGAAGGTCGACGTGGTATGAGCCGACCGTGATGGAGCACAGCGTCGTCACGGAGTTTATGATCGCGGCGCCGCGGGAGCGGGTCTGGCGGGTCCTCGCGGACACGGCGGCCTATCCCCAGTGGAACCCCTTGGTCCGCCGTCTTCGTCACCGGGGGACGATGGTCGCCGGTCGTCGAGCGCTGATCTCGGTCGAGCTCCTCTCCGGTCGCTCACCGCTGTGGATCCCGGTGACCCTGCGCTGCGTCGATCACCTGCGGGAGCTCTCCTGGGAAGGGGGCGTCTCTAGGCTCGTCCACGGACTGCATTTCCACCGCCTCGAGGATGTCGACGACACCTCGACCCGGGTCGTCCACGGCGAGACCTTCACGGGGATGTTGACCCCGCTCTTCTGGCGGCAGGTGGAGCCGGTGCTGCGCGCGGGCTACGACCGATTTAATCAGGCGCTGACGGCTCGGGCCGAGAGCCTCGATCGTCTGCCGCACTGATCTTCACGGGCCTCGTCGGCCCCTCCGGTCGCCGTGGAGCGAGACGCGCAAGGCTCCATGTGCTGCGCGCCTGGCCGATCATTCGGCGGTGATGGTCCCAGCGCGAGCGTCCGCGCCGACCTTGCATGCCGGTGATCTTCTCCCGCGCGCTCTCGCGCGGCCATCGTGGCTCCTCTTGGTTCCGACGAAATGCCGCTGTGCCGGGCCGTAGAGCGAGTGTCGGCGGAGCCGAGAGGGGCAGGCGAGGCCGGAGAGTGCGCGGGACTCTTGTCAGGGCCGCGCGCTAGGTGTCGGCGCCGATCCGGCGCGCGGTGATCCACGAGATCACGTCCTCCTGCCCGAGGCACCAGTACATGAAGCCCGAGACGACGGCGCCGAAGAGGCCCGAGACCATCGCGATCATCCCTAGGTTGGTCGAGGCGAGGCCGCTGGCGGCGACCATGATGAGGCCGAGCGCCGAGAGGATGAAGCCGAGCGCTGCGAGCCCGCGGAGGATCGCCCGCGCGCCTTCGCTCCCACGCATGATGCCGACGATGAAGAGCACGTTGACGCCGACGCCGATCCACGACGAGGTCTCGGCCGTGTTCGCAGCTTCGACGACCCGCATCAACGTGGAGATGGCGAGGAGGATGAGGAGGATTGCGACCTTGCGTGGCATGGGAGTGGGCGGAGCCTATCGCTACAAATGCAGACATGCAAGGTCGCAGGGGGGGGCCGAGCGTGCCCTACTCGCCGGTGTAGCCGACGTGTGCCGCCTTGAAGTCGATGTAGAACCACCAACCCGAGATGCCCATGTGCATGTCACGGTCGTCGTGCTCTGCGCAGTTGCTCTTGCCGCCCGGGAGGACGCTCGAGATCGGCTGGCCGCCCAGGAGGGGGATGTCGTCTGGGAGGATCGTGGTGTCGGCGCTCTCCTCGGTGAGGAAGCCGTGGAGCACGCCCTCGACCATCCCGTCCGCCGGATCGCCGACGTACTGGGCGGCGATCTCGGCGTCGACGAAGGGGAGCTTGAAGTCGCCCAGGTCGAGGGTGAAGCTCAGGGGATCGCCGCGAAAGCAGGGGCCGTTGGTCGAGCCCGGCTTGGGCTCGTAGTCGGCGGGCGAGAGCTCGCCGAGGAGCGGCTCTAGGCAGATGTCTGGGAGGTTGGCGTACTTGCCGGCGGCGGACTCGGTGCCGGCCTTGATGTCGCAGGAGGTCGACTCGATAGGCGCCGTGCAGTCGCCGGTCGCGAACTCAAAGCTGCCCTCGGCGGCCGCCTGATCGAGGGGGCGGAAGAGGAGCATGAAGCTCATCTCGAGGAGGCCGTCCTGGTCGGCCACGATCGCCTCGTTGAACTGCTCGTTGATCGCCGGGCTGCCGAGGAGGCCCTTGTCCGTGATGTCCTCACAGCCGAGGAGCGGCGTGATGTAGAAGTGGGGATCCCGGACGTACATCTCGGTGAAGCGGAAGGCGTCCGCAGAGGCGCCGCCGGTGGTCGAGTCGGTCTCACCGGTCGTGGTCTCCGGTTCGATGGTCGAGGTGGTCGCGGACGAGGCCGAGGAGGTCGAGTCCTCGGTGGTGTTGGTCGCCTCGCCCGTCGTCGTCGAGTCGTTGGTCGTGGCGCTCGACTCGGTCGCATTGCCGGTGGTCGTCTCGGTCGCCGAACTCGCGCCTGTATCATCGCCGTTGCAGGCGGCGACGAGGAGCGCGGTGTGCGCAAGGTAGGCCATCGTCCGAATGTGCTGCTTCACCATGGCTCCGAGCTTAACAAGTTTCCGCGCGAGACCGCGAGAGAAGTGCGAGGTCGCACGTCGGCGGTGAGCGCACAGCGGCGTCGGTGGACCCGCTCTCGGGGGACTGGGCGGCGACCCCTTCGGAACATCTCTCGCCCTCTGCTGTCCTCACCCACGCCGCCATGTTTCGCCGTCCAAAGCCGCTGTCACATCGCCGAGGGGTCATCTCCTGCTTCGGTCTTAGCCTGGGTCTAGGCCTCGGCTGTACGCCCAAGGGTCCGGCGGCGGAGACCCCCGCCGAGTCGCCACCTCCGGCGAACCCGGAGGTCCAAGGCGTCTTTGATCCGGGCGCCTATGACCGCGGCGACGCCCCTCCGCCCCTGCCGAGCGCGCCGCTGGCTGTTCTCGACTACGGTCCGGAGGGGCGCAGCGAAGGGGGCGTTGACCTCCACATTCGCTTCAACCAGGCCGTCGGCGCGCTCGAGCTCGATGGGGCGTCGTTGGAGGGGGTCCTCGCGATCGATCCGCCGATCGCTGGGAGAACCTTCTGGCGCTCGCCGGAGCTGCTGGTCTTTGACCCTGAGGGGCCGTGGGAGCCGGCGCGTCGCTACACCGTCCGCTTGGCCAAGCCGCTGCAGAACGCCGACGGTTCGCAGAGCTTTGACGAGCCCCTGGAGTGGAGCTTTGAGACGCCTCGGCCCCAGGTTCAGGAGGGCGCGCCGATCATCAGCGACACAGGTCGCCGTCACCGGCGGACCGAGCTCTATGTCGTCTTTGACGCGCCGGTCTCGCTCGCCGAGGCCCGCGCCCACCTGCGGGCCTCTGCCCGCCGGCGCAGCGAGGCTGAGCTTGATCGGGCGGACGGCCTCGAGCTCCCGAGCGAGGCGGGGGAGGGGTCGACAAAGGTCGGCGTCAAGGTCCAGCGCCTGACGCCGAAGCTCCACCGCCGACGTGGCCTAGAGGACATGATCTGGAGCCCGGAGTTTGACCGGACCTTCCTGGTCTCGCCTGCCGGGCTCTGGCCAGGCTCCAGCACGATCACAGTCGAGGTCACGCCGGGTCTGAAGAGCGAGCGCGGACCGCTCGGGCTCGACACCCCCTGGAGCCGCTCCTTCACGACCTACGGGGCGCAGAAGCTCCTCGGCAGCTCCTGCGGTGGCGACACCTGTCCGCTGGAGCCGGTGACCCTGCATCTCCGCAACCCGATCACCGAGCGCGAGCTCAAGAAGATCAAGATCTCGCCGAAGCCGAGGGCCCTCGACATCGGGCTCGTCGACGTCTGGGACGAGGAGGCCGGTGGTCGGGAGATCCTGATCGAGGGGATCCTGCTCCCGGGCAAGACCTACACGATCACCCTGCCGGCGGGTCTACGCGACATCTTCGGCCAGCGCCTCGGCAAGGCGCAGGCGATCACGGCGACGATCGAGCGGGCGCCGACGATCGGCCTCTCGGCGAGGGACGCGACGCTCATCGCCGAGCAGCCGCGGACCTTCGGCGTGACGACTCGTCACGTGCAGGCGATCGAGCTCCGGGTCGCCGCGCTGGACGATGCGCAGGCGGCTCAGCTCCTGACCGACGACGGGCCGATCGCCTGGCCTCGAGGGGTCACGCCGGTCACCAAGGAGATCCGCCTGGAGCCCAAGGGGGAGACGGAGTGGGCCGAGCTGGCGATCGACCTCCGGGACTTCGTCGGCGCGCGACGGGGCGCCTTTGTGGTCGAGGCGCGCGCTGTCCAGGCGGTCTCCACAGCTCAGGACCGTCCGCTCCCGAGCGCGGTCCGCGGTCTCTTCCGGGTCACCGACCTCGGGGTCGCGGCCATGATCTCGCAGCCGCAGAGCCTGGTCCGCGTCGTCGACCTGGGGAGCGGAGCGCCGGTGAAGGCCGCAAAGGCGCGCCATGTCGCGGCGAGCGGGACGACGACGGAGCTGGGGAGGACCGACGACGATGGGCTCATCGCTGTCGGCCCAGAGCAGCTGTGCTCATCGACGTCGAGCGGGGGGACGGTGAAGACGGAGCCGGGGAAGAAGGGGAAGAAGGGGAAGAAGGGGAAGAAGAGGAAGAAGAGGAAGGCCAAGAAGAGCGACGGTCAGTGTGACGCTTCGCCCCGGGGTCGCGGCGTGATCGTCGTCGACGGTCCCGGAGAGGACCGCGCCTACCTCGACCTCGTCGCCCCGGAGCCGGAGTCTGCCGAGGCTGGCCTCCGCCCCGGTGAGCGGCTGATAGGCAAGGTGATCACCGAGCGCGGGGTCTATCGACAGGGCGAGAAGGTCCACGTGCTCGGCTGGACGGCGATCGCGACCCCCTTTCGCCGGAGCAACCTTCGGCGGCCAGAGCGTGCGCCTGTCGCCTTCGTTCTCAGGGATCCGCGCGGTGAGGTGATCGCCGAGGCGAAGGGCAAGACCAGCCCCGAGGGCAAGCTGACGACCACGCTGAAGCTGCCGGACATCGCTCCTCTGGGCAGCTACACCGTCGAGGCGACCGTCTACGGCGGCACCCTGAAGCAGCGCCTGAAGGTCGAGGACTTCAGGACCCCTGAGTTTGAGGTGGGCGCCCGGGCGCTCAAGCCTGACGTCGTCGCCGACAGCGGTCAGAGGGTCCAGGTCACCGCGAACTACTACTTTGGCGGCGCAGTCGAGCTCAACGATCTCAGCTATGTCGACGTATGCAGCGCCTTCCGCTATCGACCGCCTGGCCTCGATCCGCGCTGGCAGGTCGGCGCCTATGAGAAGGAGTGGCTCGGGCGTGATCATGGGCCGCGGGTCCGGGCCCCGTCCCTCACGCCGCCAGCGAGGGGGGAGCGGTCGATCGACCTCCGCACCCGCGTTCGCGCGGAGGGGCTGGCCGAGCGCTGCACCGTCAACGTCGAGGTCCGCGAGGCCTCGCTCCAGGCGATCGGCGCGGAAGACACGTATATCGCCCACCCGGCGTCGTTCTACGTCGCGATCAAGACCCCGGAGAGCCCGCTCTACGTCGGCGATCACTATGCGGTGCCCCTGCGGGCGGTTCACTACGACGGACACCGGCTCGGCGCGGACGCTGTCGAGGTCGAGATCCAGCGCAGCTACGAGGCGCCCCGCTACCGCAAGGAGGACGGCAAGCGGGTGCTCTACGGCTACGAGCCGAAGACGGAGACCGTCAAGCGCTGCACGGTCCGGGCGACCGCCAGCGGGGCCGATCCGACCTGCGATCTCGGCGCTCTTCGGCGCGGCTCCTACACCGTGACCGCGCGGGCGAAGGAGGGGAGTCACAAGGTCCGGAGCGAGGCGACCTTCGGGGTCCGTGAGCGGCCCAAGGGGCTGACCGCGTGGAGCTGGCCGACGCCGTCTCGGATCGAGATCCGGACCAGCAAGGCCGAGGTGCGCCCTGGGGAGAAGCTCTCGGTCTACGTGCAATCACCCTGGCCGCTGGAGGGGGGCGTCTTGGCGGTCGAGCGCGCCGGCATTCGCGAGCATTATCCGCTCCGCTTTCAGGACAAGCGGGCGACCGTCGAGCTCGAAGCGGACGACACCTGGACGCCGAAGATCTTCCTGGAGGCCGTCGCTGTGCGCAACCCCGGGGGCGGCTCGCTGCCGCGGCTCGTCCGCGCGGACGCCCAGGTCATGCAGGGCTCCGAGCATCGCCGGCTCGCGGTCTCCGTCGACGTGCCGGCGGAGGCTGGCCCGCGGGAGAAGGTCAAGGTCAAGGTCAGGGTCCGAGACGCCGACGGCGAGCCGAGCGCGGGTCGGGTCGCGCTGTGGGCGGTCGACGAGGCCGTGCTCTCGCTGACGAGCTACGAGGTGCCGGACCTCCTGCCGACGTTCATCCCCGGAGCTGTCCGCGGGACCTCCGTTCACGACGAATTCTCGACCCTGCGTCGACCCTTCGTCGCCGGCACTGGCGACCCCTATCTCATGGTCTTCCCCGGCGGGGCGATGGGCTACGGCAGCGGCGGTGGCGGCGGCAGCGCAGGGGGCTTCGGCGGCAAGGGAAAGCGGCGCCCGGCGGCGCCGACGGCCCGCTCCCGCTTTGAGACGACGCCGGCCTTCTTCGCCGACCTGGCCGTCGGCGAGAGCGGCGAGCGGACGGCGACGATCGAGCTCCCCGACAACCTGACGACCTTCCGCGTGCTCGCGGTCGTCTCCGAGCGCTTGGTCGACGGTCAGAGCCCTGGCCGCTTCGGCGTCGGCGATGCCCGCGTCCGCGTCACCCGTCCCCTGGTCCTCAGGCCAGCTCTGCCGCGGATGATGCGCCCCGGCGACGAAGCTGAGGTCGCCGCGATCATCCAAAACCGGACCCAAGAGCCAGGAGAGGTAACGGTCACGGTCGGGCTCTCGGGCGCAGAGCCGGCGCCGCTCGTCCTGACCTCGCGGGCGACGGTCAAGGCCAAGGTCGCCGCCAACGGGCAGGTGCGGATCCCCTACAGGATCCGGGCAGATCGGCCCGGCGAGCCGAAGATCGAGCTTCAGGCGACTTTTTCGGGCACTCGCGGCGGTCGGCATCTGGACGGGGTCACGCTGCCGCTTGAGGTCAAACCGGAGCGGACCCTGGTCGAGCGCGTCGCCACCTACGGGACGGTGAAGGATGACCAGGCGATCGCGATCCCGCTGCGGATCCCCAGCAACGTCTTGCCGGACTTCGGCGGGATCACGGTGTCGACCACCTCGACCCTCCTCGGGGGGGTCGAAGACGCGGTCCACGGGCTTATCTTCTACCCCTACGGCTGCATCGAGCAGACCGCGAGCCGCCTCCTGCCGCTGGTCGCGATCGCCGATCTCGGGGGCCTGGTCCCGCAAAGCGTCGACGTCGAAGGGATGGTCGCCGCCGGGGTCGAGCGGATCCTGTCGATGCAGCTCGGCGGCGGCGGTTTCTCCTACTGGCCCGGCGGCGATCGTCCGGTCCCCTACGCCTCGGCCTACGCGACCTGGGTGTTGCAGCGGGCGCAGCGGGCGGGCTTTCGCGTCCCCGAGGCGGCGCTCGGTCGGGCGCTCGACTACCTGGAGGGGGTCGTCGGCGCGCGGACGACGGGCACGACCCGCCGCTCCGATCAGCTCGACGACGTTCGCCGGGCGATCGCGGTCCACACCCTCGCCGAGGCCGGTCGCAGCGCGCCGAAGACGGTCGACGATCTCTACGCGCGGCGGGCCTCGCTGCCGCTCTTCGCCCGCGCCTTCCTGGTGATGGCGATCCACGCTCAGGACGCGGGAGATCCGCGGGTCGGACCGCTGGCGGCGGAGCTCCTCGGCAACCTCAAGGAGTCCGGGGCGGAGGCGCACGCGATGGAGAGCGCCCGCTACGACCTCAGCGGGGTCTTTTTCTCCGACGGCCGCAGCGACGCGATCGTCCTCAGCGCGCTCCTGCGGGTGAAGGGCGAGCATCCGCTCCTGCCCAAGCTGGTCCGCGGGATCCTCGGGCGTCGGGCGGGCGGAGCCTGGCGCAACACTCAGGAGAACGCCTACTCGATCCTCGCCCTCGCCGACTACGTCCGGGTCTACGAGAAGGAGGTCCCCGACTTTGTCGCCAGAGCCTGGGTGGGGCCGCTGCAGGTGCTCGACGCGGTCTTCCGCGGTCGTGACAGCGAGACCCGCAGCGGTGAGATCGAGATGGCGCCGCTCCTCGCCGGGTTCGCCGGTGAGCCCCGCGGTCCAGGCGGTCCAGGCGGCGTGAAGGACCTGCTTCCGGTGATCCTCGAGCGGCGCGGTCTGGGGCGCCTCTACTACCGGATCGGCGCTGAGTGGGCGCCGCTCGGGCTTGATCTCCCGGCGAGATCGCAGGGGCTCGCGGTCACGCGGACGCTGCGGACCAAGGAGGGGGGAGTCGTGGGTGGCCGCGCCCTCACACCCGGCGCGCGGGTGGCGATGGACATCGTCGTCAACGCCGAGAGTCGGGTCCCCTATGTCGCGATCGACGTGCCGATCCCCGCCGGGCTCGAGGCGGTCCAGCGCAACCTCGGAAGGGGGCACGCGGCGACGACCCTCGGCGGACACCGCGGCTGGTGGGTCGACCACGAGGAGGAGCGCGCCGATCGGGTCGTGATCTTCGCCGACGACCTCCAGCCGGGCGCTCACCACCACACCGTCAACCTGCGGGCGACGACCCCGGGGAGCTACACCATGCCGCCGGCGACGGCCGAGGCGATGTACACGCCGGAGGTCTACGGGCGCTCGGCGTCGACCAAGGTCGAGGTCGGGGCGCCCTAGCCATACCCGCGTCGCTCAACGAGCGAGCGCCGCGGGCGGGTGCGAAATTGCGCTATCCTCGGCCGATGCGCGCCCCGATCCTCGCTACCCCGGTTCTCGCCGCCCTCACTCTCATCGCCTGTGCCGGCGACTCCGGGGGCTCCGCGACAGCGGCGTTGACCTCTGCGGGTGCGACGACGACCCCCGCGACGACCGGCGAGAGCGGGGCGACGACCACGGCGATGACCACGGCGACGACCACGGCGACGACCACGGCCGGCCCGACCAGCGCAGCGACCGAGACGAGCGGGGCGACGAGCGGGGCGATGACCACGGGCACGACCGACGGCACCGGCGAGACCGACGATCCGCCCCCCCCTGAGGCCTGGTCGGCACGCCGCGGGGCGATTCACGTCCACTCGCCCTTCTCCCATGACGCCTGCGACAAGGAGGGGCTCAAGGACGGGGTGCCGAACAAGGCCTGCGCCGATGACCTTCGGGCGGCGGCCTGCTCTGTCGGCCTCGACTTTGTTCTCCTCACCGATCACCCGGACTACATGCGGGACTACCCCTTCGAGGCGCTCCTCGACGTCCGTCCGGGCGATGAGGTGCTCATGGACGGCGAGCACCCGGTCGCCAATCGCATTACCTGTCCCAACGACCATGAGGTCCTCGTGGCGGTCGGCTACGAGTCGACGCACGCCCTGCCGCTCGGGCTCCATCACCATGTCGCCGCCGAATTCTACGACGGCATCACCGACGCCGATTCGCTCGCCGACGCCAGCGCCCTGGTCGCGACGCTCCAGGCCGCGGGCGCGGTCGTCGGCATCGCCCACTCCGAGGAGGACGACCTCTCCGCGACGCGGATCGTCGAGGCCGGGCTGGACGCGATGGAGTGGTACAACCCCCACGGCAATTTCAAGACGGCGCTCGGCGGTGACTCGATCGGCGGCGATCCGGCGGCGGTGCTCGACCTCCTTCAGGGGCTCCTCCCCTTCATGGCCGGCTCAAACTCCGGCGCCCACCCCGACCTCGTCTACCTCACGCTCCTCCCCGCGTGGCCGGTAGAGGGCTTCGCCAAGTGGCGCGAGGTTCTCCGGAGCCGACCGATCACCGGGATCTTCGGCTCCGATGTTCACCAGAACGTCCACGTCGATCCGATCTGCGACCAAGAGAACCCGCTCCTCCTGGCCGCCTGTATCACCTCCGCCGAGGCGGTGCTGCCTGCGGCGCTCGAGGGCCTGATCAGCGGCGGCACCCTGACGATGGCCGACGGCGATCGCCTTGACACCTTCGACAGGATCTTCCGTTGGCTCGAGAACCGCGTGCTCGTCGACGCCGACGCGCCGGTCGACCTGGCGGCGATCCAGGAGGCGCTGCGGAGCGGCCGCTCCTACGGCCTCTTCTCGGTCTTCGGCGAGCCCGCTGACTTCGCCTTCACCGCCGACGCTGGCGGCGTTGCGCACCAGCTCGGCGAGGCGCTCGCGCCCCCCTTTACGCTCATCCTCGACGCGCCGACCGCGGCCGCGCCGATGGCCGCGGCCGGCCCCCAGTGGGACGCGGGGGAGGGGACAAAAGCGTCGATCCGGGCGGTGCTCGTGCGCACCGACGAAAAGGGCAGTGAGGAGATCGCCCAGCTCGAGGTGCTCGGCGGGCGGCTCGAGCACGAGGTCGAGGCCCCAGGCGCCTACCACGTCGAGATCTGGGTCCGGCCGGGGCATCTCGCGGGCCCCCTCGGCGAGGAGGCAGAGCTCGCCGAGACGGAGTACCTGTGGCTTATCACCAACCCGATCTACGCCGCGCCCTGAGCCTGTGGGGCGAAGAGCGTTGGGCGGCGACGCTAGGCGGCGGCGCTAGGCGCCGGATTCTGGGGGCTGATTGAGGCCCCGCGAGGGGTCGAGATCTTCGCCGCAGCGGTAGCAGTAGACCGCCTCGGGATCGTGGCCCTCGGTCGCGCAGTGGGGGCAGTGGCGGGTCGAGACCGCAGTGTCGGGCTTGGCCAGGACCAGCTCGGCGCTGACGATGCCGGTGGGGACGGCGATGATCGCGTAGCCGGAGACCATCAAGAGCGCGGCGAGCAGCTGTCCGAGCGGGGTCTTGGGGGCGATGTCGCCGTAGCCGACGGTCGTCATCGTCACGATCGCCCAGTACATCGCCCGCGGGATGCTCGTGAACCCGGAGTCGGCCTGGCTCTCGATCAGGTACATCAGCGTCCCCGAGATCACGACCATGATCATGACGACGGTGACGAAGACGGTGATCTTGGAGCGGCTGGCCTTGAGCGCGTTGACCAAGGTCTGGGCCTCGATCATGAAGTTCGCGAGCTTGAGCACCCGGAACATCCGCACCAGGCGCAGGGTCCGGATCACCAGCAGCGAGCCGGCGCCGGTGTAGAAGATGCCGATGTAGGTCGGCAGGATCGACAGGAGGTCGACGAGGCCGAAGAAAGAGAGGGCGTACTTCCACGGCTTGCGGAAGGAGAGCAGCCGGAGGACGTACTCGACGGTGAAGAAGACCGTCAGGACCCACTCGAGGATCCGAAGGTAGAAGCCGATCTTCTCCTCGATGGCGCTGACGCTCTCGACCGCGACGATGACGACGCTGAGGAGGATGACGATCGCGAGGACGAGATCGAAGGCCTTCGCCCTCGGCGTCTCCGACTCGAAGAGCGTCCGGTAGATCCTCAGGCGCCACTCGGGGAGCGGCTCCAGCGGTCTCTCATGGCGCGGCATTGGCCGGGGCATTGTTGGCCGAACGAGGGCCATCGCGCAATTCTTCGGCGAGCGCCGATGAAGACAGCAAGCCGAGGCGAGGGGGGGGCGGCAATTTTCCCGCGAGTCGGAGCTGGAGGTCGTGCTCCGCGATCGAGGCGCAGATGAGGTCTTTGTGGGGTATGCGCGCTGTTATCCTCAGCGCTCGCGTGGGACCTCTCCTCACTCATCGCGCCGCTGCGTTGGTCGCGGGATCCCTGCTCTTGGGCTGTGCCTCCGAGGTCGCGCCTGCGCCGGGGGGCGTCGCGGAGGTCGAGACCGCTCCGGCCTCGCCGAGCGCCGCGGCGCCGAGGAGCGAGGGCGAGGTGAAGCCCGCTCCGGGATCGTCCGTGGGGGCGCGGGTCGAGGTGACGATCGACCCGTCGCTGCGCTGGATCATCGCCGGCGGGGGATCGCTCCCGGAGTCCAACCAGGTCTCGATCGAGCAGGACCTCGGGCTCGCCTTGCGGCTCTTCGAGGGCAGCCCCGGGCTGCTCCTCTTCGCCGGCGGGCCGGGGACCCGCACGGTCCAGGTCCAGCGCGACGCGGAGGAGCTCGCGGAGGTGGAGGATCCTGTGGCGATGGCCCTGGCCGAGCTCTTCTCGCCGCGTGGAGGCCGGGGCGCGCGCTATCGTCCGACGACGCTGCCGGTCGCGGCTGAGGCGAGCGCGAGCTCGGTGTTAGGCGCCCTCCGCCGGGCCCTCGCGGCCCCCGGAGCGGGCCCGCTCTTCCTCTACGTCGCCGGTCATGGCGACGTTGGAGGTGCCCCGCGGGACAACACGATAGTCCTGTGGGGGCAGTCCAGGCTCAGCGTCGGGGACGTCGCCGAGGTCGTCGACGTCGGCGCGCGTCCCCTCGCGCTGGTGCTCACCACCTGCTTTTCGGGGGGGTTCGCCGAGCTCGCCTTTGCCGGCGCGGAGCCGGGGCAGGGGGCGGCGAAGACCCCTCGCTGCGGCCTCTTCGCGAGCACCTGGGATCTCGAGGCCTCGGGCTGCGATCCGAACCCTGACAGGCGGGCGCAGGAGGGCTACGGCCTGCACTTTCTCGAGGCGCTGCGCGGTCATGACCGCGACGGTGTGAGCCTGCCTACGGCGGAGCTCGACCTCGACGACGACGGCAAGGTCTCGCTCCTCGAGGCGCACACGCGGGCCCGGATCGCGGCCCTCGGGATCGGCGTGCCGACGACCACCAGCGAGCGTTGGCTCCGGGAGGTCGCGCCGGCCGGAGGGAAGAGCGTCGACGTCGCTTTGCCCGAGGAGGAGGCGGTGATCCAGGCCCTCGGGGCGGAGCTGGGGATCGATCCCGCCGAGCCTGCTCTGGCTGCCGAGGCGCTCGCGGTGCTCGAGCGGGGGATCGATGAGCACAAAGGAGCCCTGCTCGAGGCTCAGCTCGCGGAGGACCGGGCCTACAGCGCGGCGGCGGCGGAGCTCCTCGGGCGTTGGCCGGTGCTCGACGATCCCTGGCACCCGGACTTCGCGACGATGTTTCAGGCCGAGCGAGCGGCGATAGTCTCGCACCTCGAGATCGACGCCACCTATCGCGCGTACCTCGACGCTCGCGGCGAGGTCGACCGGATCCAGGTCGAGATCGGCGATCTTCGGGGAGAGGCCGCCCGTTATGAGCGGCTCGCCCGAGCGATCGAGACCCGAGCCCTCGCGGGTCGCCTGGCCGCGCGGGGGGGCGCCGATTGGCGGCACTATGCGGAGCTCTTGGCCTGTGAGCGGAGCCTCCCGCCGGTCTAGTCGACCCTCGGAGCGCGCGGAATTCGGCCAGGGCCTGCGAGGGGTCGCCGAGCTTGGCGTCGACGGATCGCGGCGGTCGCTGCGGGGTGCGGGGGGGGGGATCCTGTCGGTGCGACGGGTCTCATCGGCGCTGTGTACCCGCGCTCCGAGGGCGCTACTATGGACGGCGCTGATGCGTCTTCGCTCGCACCATCTGCTCCTCTGCCTCGGCTTGGCCTGCTCCGAGCCCGGGCTCGACACGACGATCGTCAAGACGACCTCTGGTACGGGCACGACGACCCAGGGCTCTGGAGGGTCGAGCACGACCTTCGACGTCGAGCCGCCCGAGCCTCACCTTTGGACGGTCAGCGCCGAGTACGGCGAGGATGTCGGGGCGATCTTCTCGATCTGGGCTGACGGGCCGGGGTCGATCATCGCTGTCGGCGGCCAGCCTCTCCAGGGCGTCGCGCTCGAGTATGTCGACGAGACCTGGGTGCGGGTGACGGATCTGCCGGAGCCTGTGCCGCGACTGAACTGGATCCACGGCGTCGGCGAAATGCGGGTGGCGGTCGGCTACTACGGGGTCGTGCTCCAGCGCCAAGACGGCGTCTGGGAGCATCGCGAGAGCGGAGTCGACGCACCTCTATGGGGGGTCTGGGGAGCGACGGAGGACGACCTCTGGGCGGTCGGCGGCGGCGGTCCCGAGGGGTCGCCGATCCTCCTCCACGACGACGGCGACGGTTGGAGCGAGGTCGACGTCAGCGGCTTGGTGGGCCAGAGCAACGCGCTCTTCAAGGTGTGGGGCCGCAGCGCCGACGACGTCTACGCGATAGGCTCCGGCGGGCTCATCCTCCACTACGACGGCGCGAGCTGGAGAGCTCAGGCGTCGCTGACCGGGTCGACCCTGATCGGCATCGCCGGCGATGACGACGAGGTGGTCGTCGCCGGTGGCCGCAGCTCCGGGGTCGTGCTCCGCCAGATCGACGGTGAGTGGCGCCGTCTCGCCTTCCCCGAAGATGAAGGCTTTGACGGCGCATGGATCGACGGGGAGGGTTTTCCGACGGTCGTCGGCCGGCGCGGCTTCATCGGCCTCCTCGCCGCTGACGGCGTCGCCTGGACCCGTGAGGAGAGCGGCGTGACCCACGAGCTGCACACGATCATCGGCGTCCCGGGTGGGCCCGTGTTCGCGGTCGGCGGACACTTCGACAGCGCTCCCTACACCGGCGTGATCCTCCGTCGCCTGCCGTGAGTGCGTCGGGTCGCTCGGGGGCATGCTCGTCGGTCGGCGCGCCGGAGAACTTTCTTTGGTAGAGTCGTCACGACTCCGATGGGGAAGCGTGTCGAGAAGCTCATCATGGTGACCCCTTTTGACTCGGGGATCGCCAGCCTCAGCCAGGCGGAGCAGCTCGTGCTCCTGAAGGGTTGTGTGCTCTGCCAGATCACCCGTGACCTCGACAATGAGAGCACCAAGAACAAGACCGACTGGCGGGCGTGCAAGGCGGAGCTCGGCGTAGAGATCGCGGTCTACACCCTCGACCGAGCGGACGCGCAGGTGCTCGACGCGATCGGCCATGAGGCGCCGGCGGTCTGCGCCTTCGTCGACGGGGAGTACCACCTGCTCTTGGACCAGGTGGTGCTAGCCCGCTGCAAGGGGAGCGTCGCCGACTTCCGCGGGCGCCTGGGCTTTCGCGCCTCAGCCCTCGGCCTCGAGCTGTAGCTCGCTCCTGGGCCCTACGGCGTTTTGCGGGCATACCTGCTAGGATTCTCGGATGCGTCGCTCCGTCGCTCGCCTGGCTTCGCTCGTCGGCTCTCTGGCCTGCGTCACCGCGCTCGGATGCGGCGAGGAGGAGCCGCCGCTCGGCTGCCCGCAGCCGCTGGAGGAGCTGATCACCGAAGCCGCGTTGGTGGCTCATATGGACGCATGGGTCGAGGTCGCCGCGGCGCACGGCGGCACCCGCTCGGCGGCGTCTGGGGGGGACCGGGCCTCGGCGGACTATGTCGAGCGTGTTCTCCGGGAGGCGGGGTATACGGTCATCCGTCAGGAGGTCACCTACGAGGGTTTTGAGGTCCGCGACGCGGAGTTCGCGGAGGTCAGCCCGGGACTCCGCGACTTTGCCCAAGCGGTCGACTTTCGGGTCGCTCACTTCTCGGCGTCCGGAGAGGTGAACGCCACCGTCACGGCGGTCGACCTCACGCTCGGGGTCGACAATGTGAGCACGAGCGGCTGCGAGGAGGAGGACTTCCTCAGCTTTCCCGTCGGCGATGTCGCCCTGATCCAGCGGGGCGGCTGCGCCTATCGGATCAAGGAGAGCAACGCTGCGGCGGCCGGCGCCTCAGCCGTGGTGATCTTCAACCAGGGGAACACCGCCGAGCGCCGCGCTCTGATCGTCCCGCGCCTGACCTCGTCGGCGACCCTGCCGGTGCTCGGCGTCGGCTATCAGCTCGGCGTCGACCTCTCGCAGCGGATCGCCAGCGGTCTATCGCTGCGGATCATGGTCGACAGCGCCGTCATCGTCGAGCGCACGGAGAACGTCCTCGCGGAGCTGCCAGGCTCCGCCGAAGCCGGCGTGATCATGGTCGGAGCCCACCTCGACTCGGTCCCCGAGGGTCCAGGGATCAACGACAATGGCTCGGGCAGCGCGGCGGTGCTCGAGCTCGGGGTCCAACTCGCCCGCTGCGAGCTGCGAGAGCCGGTGCGCTTGGCCTTTTGGGGCGCTGAGGAGCTCGGGCTGCTCGGCTCCGCGAGCTACATCAAGAGCCTCTCGGAGTCGGCGATCCGAGCGATCGCGCTCTACGTCAACCTCGACATGATCGCCTCGCCGAACACCGCCCGTTTCCTCTACGACGGCGATGGCTCGGGCTTTGGCGAGGTCGGCCCCGCGGGCTCCGACGACCTCGAGGCGGCGCTCCGGGAGGCCTACGCGGAGAGCGGCTTGGCTACCCGCGAGATCCCCTTCGACGGACGTTCGGACTACGGGCCCTTCATCGCCGTCGGGATCCCCTCGGGCGGCGTCTTCACCGGCGCTGAGGGGGTCAAGTCCGAGGACGAGGCGGCGGACTTCGGCGGCGTCGCGGGGGCGCCCTACGACGCCTGCTATCACCAGTCCTGCGACGACGGCAGCAACTACGATAAGCTCGAGCTTCTGGTGAACACCCGCGCTGTCGCGATGGTGCTGGAGTCCTACGCGATGGGAGAGCGCTCCCTCCAGGGCTCATCGACGACGAGCGGGCCCTCGCCGGGGTCGTAGCGGGGGGCGGTCGAGCGCGCGAGCTGCTGCTCGACATCCGCAGCGGAGGGGGACGGTGACAGGGCGGGGCGCGCCGACGATGAGCGGCGCATGGCCCCAGGAGCGCTCATCACTGTCTCGGTCTTGAGCGCGACGTCGACGTTGTGCGAGCCCCGAGGAGGAGCGCCGGGGTCGTGGTTGTCAGGGTCTCGATCAGCCAGCGGATCACCGCGCGGATCTTCGGTAGCCGTCGCTTCGACCGATGGACGACCAACCACAGGTCACGGGTCGGCGTGGGACCGGGAGCGCAGCCGCCGACCTCTTCGGCGTCGAGCTCGACGAGCTCGAGCTGACCGGCGAGCCCCCGCGGTAGGAGGGCCACACCGAGGCCCGACTTGGTCGCGATGCCGAGCGCCTCGACCCCCTCGACCGCGAGCCGAGGCTCGCGGCCAGCGAAGCATCGTTCGGCGAAGCGCTGCTCGGGGAGAAGAGCCAGCGAGCCGGCTAGGCAGAGCCAGGGAGTCTCGGCGCTGAGCTCCAGCGAGGGCGCGGCGTAGAGCCCGTAGCTCTCGGTCAGCAGCCGCTTTACCGCGAGGTCGCCGCGCTCGGGTCGTGCAAATCGCAGGGAGATGTCGGCCTCGCCTGCGGCGAGGCTGTTGACGTGGTTGTCTGCGAGCAGGCGCAGGCGCAGCTCGGGAGAGCTGGCGTAGAAGTCGGGCAGGGCGTGGATGAGCACCCAGCGGATGACCTCGCCGACGGTCGTCACGCTGACCTCACCGCGCAGGTCGAGGGTGTCCTCGAGGGCAGATTGGGCGGCCAGGGCTGCCTCGGTCATCGGTCCGATCGCGGCGAGGAGGAGCGCGCCGCGCTGGGTCGGACGGACCGGGCTCGCGCGGATCAGCAGCGGCGATCCGGCGCGGGTCTCGAGCTTGCTGATCTGGCGACTGATGGTCGACTGACTGACGCCGAGGGCCCGAGCGGCGGCGGTCAGGCTGCCGAGACGGGCGACGGCTTCAAAGGTTCGGAGGAGGTCCCAGTCCATGCAAATACGGATGCCTGTGTGCCGATTGTGGCGATTGTCATGCAATCACGCAAGGGGTAACCACTCTTCACCATGAAGCTTCACCACCTCCGCAACGCCAGCGCTGTCCTCCAGATCGCGGAGCACCGCCTGCTCGTCGACCCGATGTTCGCCGATCCTGCGAGCATGCCGAGCTTTCGCTTTCTCGCCCGCGGGGGGCAGAAGAACCCCATCGTCCCGCTGCCGCCGGGGACTGAGGCTGCGCTAGAGGGGGTGACCGGGGTGATTATCACCCACGAGCACCCGGACCATCTCGACAGGCCGGGCCTCGCCTGGATCCGGGAGCGGGGCCTTCCGGTCTGGGCCAACGCCGTCGACGCGCCGAACCTCCGCCGCAAGGGGCTGGACGTTCGGGAGCTGGTCGATGGCTCGCTCGGGATGGGGGTGGAGACGATCACGAACCGTCACGGTCGTGGTCCCGTCGGCTGGCTGATGGGGCCGGTCGCCGGCTACTACCTCGCCCACCCGGAGGAGCCGAGCGTCTATATCGTCGGCGACGCAGTGCTCAGCGACGCGGTCCTAGAGGCGACCTCGCGGCTCCAGCCCGACGTGATCGTCGCCCCCGCCGGGACCGCGAACTTCGGCCTCGGCGATATCCTCTTCTCGATCGATGAGCTGGTGACGCTCGCCCAGCGAGCGGAGGGGGAGCTGGTCTTCAACCACCTGGAGGCGGTCGATCACTGCCCGACGACGCGGGTGCAGCTCCGGGCGCGGATGGTCGAGGAGGGGCTCGCGGATCGGGTCCACATCCCCGAGGACGGCGAGGAGCTGACCTTTGAGCGCAGGGGCAGAGCGCCGCACGCCCGACCGCGGACGAAGCCAAGGTGCAAGCCCGGGCTTCAGAAGTGGCTGACAGCGAAGGTTGCAGGGACCTAGGAGCCTGGCCGGATCACTCTGCCCTCTCCTCCCGGTCGATTTGCCGTCAGAGCCCGATGCCGTACCACCGCAGGTCCGGAGCTGTGCGGGGCCCGTCGGCGCAGGCCTCGGCGGCGACGGGGGGGCGGTCGTTTCTGAGGTGATGTGCTCGGTCGTCCCCCAGCGGGCCGCGTCTCTCCCTACCTACCGTGCTAGAGCTGAGCGGTCGCGTCAGCGAATGCGTCGGCGGTCGCGTCGGCGGCTGTGTCGCTGGCATCGCTGGCATCGCTGGCATCGCTGGCATCGCTGGGCTCGGGCTTGGCGTCTGCCGTCTCCGCAGGCTTGGCGCTTCCCGGCGTGCTTGAGGCGGCCGCGAGCGCCTCTTCGGAGAACCCCCCGGCGCTGATCCGTTTGCGGGCGGCGGGACGGAGGGTCTCCCAGATGAAGTCGTGCACGTCGATCAGATCCTTGGGCGGGATCTCGTGGGCGACGAGCCAGTCGCGGACGTGGGAGGCGAGGCCGACGAAGCTGCGGTAGGCGCGGGCGGAGGGGGTCTTCGCCGCGCTGATCGTGATCGCGAGGGCTTTGGCCTGGAGGGCGAAGACGCTCGGTCGGATCGGCACGTCCGTGAGCGGCTGGCGGAGGGCGAGGAGGGTGCTGACGATCGGCCAGGTCCAGGCGGACGAGCCGATCGCCCGCCGGAGGGCGTCGAAGCGGGTGACCTCAGGCTCGTCGCCGTGGAGGTAGGTCCGGAGAGCGTCGCTTAGAACTGGCCCTGGGGTCAGCTTGCGCAGGTGGCCGCTGTGGGCCGTCGGGACCAGATCGGTGCTGCCGATAAGGCCGGTGACCTCGTCCCAGAGGAGCGTGTGCTCACCGTCGGCGCGGCGCTTGTCGATGTTCTTCAGCGAGAGCACGCGAGCGGCCGTCGCCATCACCGGCTCGCGGTGTCGCTTGAGCGCCCGGCGAACGCCAACACCGCGGCGCGCGTTGAGCCACTTGGAGCCGGCGAAGCCCCCTGGGTAGTCGTTGAGGAAGAGGGAGAGCTGATCGCGGAGGCCGGGGAGCGAGCTCTGCCCGTTCTCGGCTCCGTTGAGCTGTTGGATCTCGAGCGAGGTCATCGACGTCGGCGGATCGACGGCGTCGAGGAAGTGGAAGAAGCCCTCCTTGAAGGAGCGGACCTCTCCGTCCTCGAAGCGATAGCTGCGCTTCTCATCGCGCTCCCAGAGGAGCGCGCCCATACCCCAGGTGGGCCGCTTCGAGTGGCGGACGTACTGGGGGGTTTGTGCGGACGATGCCGCTGCGGAGGGATCGGAGCTCTGGCTCTGCGAGGTTTCAGCGGGGGGGGGCTGCATCGACTCTCCTTGGTTGAGCGCAAAGAGTGGGGATCGTCGTGATCGTTGTGCTCGTCGTGCTCGTCGGCTCTGCCATACACACCACCGGAGCTGTGAGGCTCGACGGTAAGTGACGGCAACACCCTACCAAAAGGCGCCTTATATGCAAGTGGTGGACCGTCGCGAAATCGCAATACATGTCCAATGAGACATGTATTTTGCGCGGGCAACTTCGCGCGCAGGAGGGCGCTCGTTGCTGCCCTGAACGCCGACCTCGCGGGCGCGAGCAGTGTTCTCTCTGTCATCTCCGGTCGCGCTTGGGCGCTCTCGGCCCGAGAGCGCGCGCTCTCGGCCCGTTCAGGGGAGGGGATGCGCGGCATCAGCCGTAGCTCCACCGCTCGGGGGGAGTAGACGATCTCGGGAGAGGGCGTTCGATGGAGCCCCCGTGGCTCGCAAGGGCTCCACTGGGGGGGTCCTTCGTGAGCGCTCGCGGCCGTCTAGCAAGCCGCAGAGCAGGTCCTCTTGGCCCTTGCAGCCGCGGTTGACCTTCGCAGGCAGGCGCTTGCCCTAGCTCGCCCAGGCCGGTTCTGGCGTGGCCTCGCCGGCCCGGCGTCGCCAGTGCATACGGGAAGGCCCCAGCACGACGGCGCTCTATCGAGGCCGAAGGCCGACGAGCGCGGTCCGAGCAGGCTGCTAGGAGGGGCGCTTGCTGGCGGTCTTGAGCCGCTTGCGGGGCTTGGGCTTGCTCGGCTTCTTTGGCGGCAGCGAGCCGGTGTAGGCGAGCCCGCGCTCGACCCAGCTCCGCAGCGCCGCGGGCTCTGTGAGCCCTGCGGGGTCGACCATCACCATCCCGGTCAGCGGTCGCCCGGTGAAGTCCATCGGCCGGGTGTGGGCCTCCCCGAGCGTCGGCTCGTAGGCGTCCTTGCCGACCCGGACCATCAGCTCCCTGTCGATGATCCCGCAGCACATGTGACCGCGGTGCATGAAGGCGAGACCGCCGAACATCTTTCGTTCGCTGATCTCAGGGTTGATGCCGAAGAGATCGCGGAGGCGTTCGGCGAGGTGGTCATCGAAGGGCATTGGGGGTCTCCGTGCTGGTGCTGGTGGGGTCCGCTGAGGTCCACAGGGTAGCGCGGATCCGCCCAGCCCTGGGCCGCCGCTCGCCGGGCCGCGGCGACCGTTCAGCGCTGGGGCGCGACCGCTGGCCTTGGTCGGGCTCTTGCGGGGCTCCGGGGTCGTCCAGAGTCGGGGAGGAGACACGATGCCAACACCGTTTCATTTCGCCTTTGGCGGGGGCCTCACGGCTGCAGCCCTCGTCGCCCTCGTCGCCCTCGTCGCCCTCGTCGGGCCGTTCATCCTGCTCGCCGCGGCGATCCTCCCCTGTCTCGACCTCTCCTGCCTTGAGGAGGCGGCGTGATGCGTGATCGCCGGGCAAAGCGGGCTCTCGACCTGGCCCTCCTCCTCCCCTTGGTGCCCCTCTTCGCCGGGCTCGTCGGCGTTCTCGGGCTGGTGGTGCTGGTCGGTCAGGGGCGGCCCGTCTTCTTCCGCCAGCCGCGGGTCGGCGTCGGCGGTCGCCGCTTCGGGATCCTCAAGCTGCGGACGATGACGACCGAGGCGGACCCGAAGGACCGACGACCGACAGGGCTCGGACGATGGCTGCGTCAGCGCGGGCTCGACGAGCTCCCCCAGCTGGTCAACGTGCTCGTAGGCGAGATGAGCCTGGTCGGGCCGCGGCCGCTGACCCCCGCCGACGCGGAGCGCCTCTGCGCTGCGCACCCGCCCTTTCGTCGGCGCTTCGCCGTGCCGCCGGGGCTGACCGGATTGGCCCAGATCTGCCAGGCCCAGGGCCCTGAGTTGACGGCGGAGCTCGACCACGCCTACGTTCGCAAGCAGAGCGCTGCCATGGATCTCATGATCCTCCTCCGAACAGCCTGGATGAACGCCGTCGGCAAGCGTCGCGGGGCGCTCCGCTCCCACCTCCCGTGGGTCCGCGGGGCCCGTGCGGGGCTCCCATGAGCGAGGCGCGCGGGCTCTTCGCGGACACCATGGCGGCCCTCGGCGCGCCGCGGCGCCTGGTGCCGATCCTCCTGGTCTGCGCGCCCTTGGTCGCCGCTCAGCACAGCTTCTCGCGGGACGCCCTCGCCCTGCCGATCGGCGCCCTGATGTGCCTGACCTTCGTCCTCCTCGCGCCCTATCTCTGGCGACGTTGGCGGCCCTTGGGGGCGGGGTCGCCGAGCTGGTCGGGGCTCGTCGGCTACGGCCTCGCCGGCTGCGCTGTGGTCGGGACGCTCGGCCTCGGGGTGCCCTGGGCCTTCGACGTCGGGACGACCTTCCTCACCGGACAGGAGAGCTTGACCGTCTCGCTCGCGCTCTTCTGGGTCGGCGGCTGGGGGCTCGGGCGTGACATCGACTTTGAGCGCAACCTCGAGCGCGAGCGCCAGCGGGCGGACAGCCTGGCCCGGGAGGCCGAGCGTGCCCAGCTCCTCGCCCTTCGATCGCACCTCGACCCTCACTTCCTCTTCAACACCCTCAACGCGATCGCCGAGTGGTGCCGCGAGGACGGCGAGGTCGCGGAGGCGGCGATCCTCCGCCTGTCGACGATGCTGCGGACGATCCTCGCCGGGGCCCAGCTCGCACAGTGGCCGCTCCGTCGGGAGATCGATCTTTGCCGCGACGTCTTCGAGCTCCATCGGATCCGCGACCCGCGGCGCTTTGTCTCGCGGATCGAGGTCGACGCCGCGGTCGAGGGCATGAGCTTGCCGCCGATGCTCCTCCTGCCGGCGGTCGAGAACGCGATCAAGCACGGCCCCGCGGCGGGGCATGTCGGCGAGGTTGTGCTCTCTGTTCGGGGCGCCGACAATGGCTGTGTGATCAGCATCCGCAACCCCGGGCGCTTCGCCGGACGCCGCCCCGGCGGCGAGGGGGTGTCGATGATCGAGCGCCGCCTCGCGCTCGCCTACGACGGCGCCGCCTCGCTGAGGATCGAGGCGGAGGACGACGCGACGGTCGCGACGATCGCGGTGCCGACCGGTGTCCCCGTGGAGGTCGCCTAGGTGGTCTTGCTCCTGCGGGCGAAGGCTCGGGGGCGGCCTCCGGGGAGGCCTCGAGGGAGGCCCTGTCGGTGAGCGGCAGGCGCGACCTTCGGGTCCTGATCGCTGACGATGAGGAGCTCGCGCGGCGCCGTCTCCTGCGGCTCCTCGGCGAGCTCCCTGGGATCGCGATCGCCGGCGAGTGCTCGGGCGGCGCTGAGGTGCTCAAGCTCCTCGACGCCGACTCGGCGATCGACGTGGTCCTCCTCGACATTCGCATGCCCGGGCTCAGCGGCATCGAGACGGGGGCGCTCTTTCCCGATCAGGGCCCTGAGATCATCTACACCACCGCCTACGGTGAGCATGCGCTGGCGGCCTTTGACGTCGGCGCGGTCGACTACCTGCTCAAGCCGATCGACGCGCTTCGCCTGCGACGGGCGCTCGATCGGGTCCGCGCCCGCCCCCTCCAGCCGCTATCGTCGACCGATCCGCCGCTCCAGCGGCTCGCCGTCTCGACCCGCGACGGGGTCGTGCTCCTTGATCCCCGGACGATCTCCCACGCGACCTTTGACGGGACCCTCGTGACCCTCTGTGGTGACGACGGTGAGCACCTCAGCGACCTCAGCCTGCAGGAGCTGGAGGAGCGGCTGCCGAGCTCGATCTTTGAGCGCGTGCACAGGCGGGCGCTGATCAACCTGGGGCGGATCGAACGCCTGGAGCCGCTGGAGACCGGCGGCTACAGGGCGCACATGCGGGGCGGCGGGATCGTACCGATCGCCCGTCAGGCGGCGCGACGCCTGAGACGACGCCTCGGGATCACCTGAGCGCTCATGTCCTTCGGGTTCTCCACGTCCTTCTTTTGGAGGGCAGCGCTCTCCTTTGTAGAGGCGAGCGGAGGCGCTACCGCGAGGGTCGCGCGGAGGACCCCGAGGATCCGCTCGCCGTAGTCGCGGGCGGCGTTGTGCGTGCCGATCCCGGTCACGGCGAGGGTCTGCCTGTGGTCGATGACGACGAGGCCGCAGGCGATCGAGGCGACGCCGAGCCAGACCGCGGTGAAGAGGGCTCGACGGCCGTGTGAGCCACGGATCGAGCGCTGGAAGAAGTCGACGTGAAAGCGCAGGTGATCCTCCTCGTCGCCGGTGATCTGGAGCAGCGCGTCCCGCAGCGGGCCCTCGTCCAGGGCCTCGGCGAGCTGGCCGTAGAAACCGATGCCGACGACCTCGGCGGCGAGGAGCACCAGGAGCTTGAGGCGGACGCCGGCGAGCCGACGACCGCGGACGAAGAGGCGCTCGGTCCAGGTCTCGCGGCACAGCTCGCCTCCGAGGGCGCGGACCATTTTTCCGAGAATTCTGGCGTGGCGACCCTCTTCGCGGACGAAGAGGCGGA